>JAABUT010000580.1_pt1 | contig 55443 bp, 55 predicted proteins | sample 5559281 | NCBI WGS metagenome assembly JAABUT01 (sample SAMN10711880, study PRJNA513359) | rock metagenome | isolation source: Antarctica rocks | place: Antarctica: Victoria Land, Ricker Hills nord | collected 2016-01-04 | reverse complement strand
TGCTTCATATGTAGTATATTCAGTGCTCCATATGTGACCTATCCAGTGCTCCATATGTGGCGTACCCAGTGCTTCATATGTGACCTATCCAGTGCTCCATATGTGGCGTACCCAGTGCTTCATATGTAGTCTATCCAGTGCTCCATATGTGACGTACTCAGTGCTTCATATGTAGTATATTCAGTGCTCCATATGTGACCTATCCAGTGCTCCATATGTGGCGTACCCAGTGCTTCATATGTGACCTATCCAGTGCTCCATATGTGGCGTACCCAGTGCTTCATATGTAGTCTATCCAGTGCTCCATATGTGACGTACTCAGTGCTTCATATGTAGTATATTCAGTGCTCCATATGTGACCTATCCAGTGCTTCATATGTGGCGTACCCAGTGCTCCATATGTGGTCTATCCAGTGCTTCATATGTAGTCTATCCAGTGCTCCATATGTGACGTACTCAGTGCTTCATATGTAGTATATCCAGTGCTTCATATGTGACCTACCCAGTGCTCCATATGTGGTATATCCAGTGCTTCATATGTGACCTATCCAGTGCTCCATATGTGGTATATCCAGTGCTTCATATGTGACCTACCCAGTGCTTCATATGTGGCCTATCCAGTGCTCCATATGTGGTCTATCGGAAGCCAATGAGAAAGCCAATGGGGAAGCCAAAGGGATGTAGGGGACCCGTTATCGTTATTCCAAGCTCTTCTCCATAATAATAGTTGATGTAGTCCTTTCTTCTATGCGAAACAGGTAAGACGAAGGACTCGATGAAGCTTTGCGATGGGGAAGCAAACGGGGGTGTAAATAGGGAAAGCAATGAAGAAGCTAATGAGGTAGGAAGCCATGTAGGAAGCATTGTTTGAAGCACTGTTTGACGTGTGTTATGCGCCCGACCGACGCGTATTTTGAAGCATGTAGGGAGTTCGATAGACAGCTCGATAAGGAGTTTAGTAGGGAGTTTGGTAGGGAATTCGGTAGGGCGTTTGGTAGGGAGTTTGGTAGGGAATTTGGTAGGGAGTTTGGTAGGGAGTTTGGTGGGGAGTTTAGTAGGGAGTTTAGTAGGGAATTCGGTAGGGCGTTTGGTAGGGAGTTTGGTAGGGAATTTAGTAGGGAGTTTGGTAGGGAGTTTGATAGGGCGTTTGTGTTGTTTGCCGAGAGTACTTAATTATAGTAGGTTCGATTCCTAATGGCGCTGGTACAATGGTGTTGTGGTTTTGTTCTTTTCTGGCAGCGCCATTAGCCGCAGGTTTGTCAAAGTTCTTGAACCGGGAACAGCTGTTGGTTCGAATCCCGTGTCAGTTGTGGCAAAAATGTTCGTTGGTTGGCTTACCGTCCGGGGCGGACGCCTGTTGGTTGTGGGTTGCCGGGAGTACTTAATTATAGTAGGTTCGATTCCTAATGGCGCTGGTACAATGGTGTTGTGGTTATGTTCTTTTCTTGTGTTGGAAACAGGGAACAGTACTGTTACCCCTGTGGTTAGTAATCTCCGCTCCGAGCCGCTCCGAGCCGCTCCGAGCCCTATAGGGCTGGCGCTAGGGGATTCAGGGGATTCAGGGGATTTACCTTCCTCCCACTTCTTCCTTCCTCCGTAGTTCACCTACTAGATAGGTAGTCAATATATGCACATATTCGCTCTGACCCTCATATACCAATAGTTTGGTATGGAGTTTGGTATCGAGCCATGAAGAGTGCTTTCTATTGAACTAATTAGCATGTGCTATGAAGCATGTACGAAGCATACAGTGTGTACAGGTAAACAGGTAAACCGGTAAGCAGGTCAATGAAAATTTCAATGATCGGTCAGGTGATTTCCGGTCACCTGATGTAACGCTTGACGTACAACGACTTCAATACGGTACTCTGTCAGGGTAGTTGACTATTCTACAATGGGTGATTCATAGAAGGAACAAACCCCACTACCACCCAGAGAGACAATGTGCGATGTGAATCTGACACTATACAATACCCTATTTTCTTCAGGAAACGCGCCTCTGTTCTCACTCCAAGTTATCGAGTGGCGTAGTGAGCCCAAGCTTGACCACCGACGCCACACTGTCTTCCTGAATCTTAATCGATCGTCCTCGTTTCTGGCACTGTGCGCAAATGCCCTGGTCGACGAATCTAGATATGTACGCATCCCACTCCTGTTGGACGCGAATCTCGTCCTCCGAAAATGGACCCGCTGGATCTTTGCCGGCTTTTATGCGTTCCATTCTTTGTTCCCACAAGCACTCTGGATGCCCCAGCGTTACCCAGAGATGCTTTCGTTCACACCAAACACAGGAAAGGTCTCCATGGAGGATCGGCTGGTAATCGTCCATGAACAAGGCTAGTAAGCTCTCCTCTGTCCATCCATCTTCAAGGTATTCAGCTTCTTCATGTACGAAGGTTTTGATGTCGATCTCAAGCTTTTTGAGGATGGTACGGAACCTGCTAAAAGATTGCGATTTTTGCATCGCCATTGCCAGAGGTGACGTTTCCTTATCTTCAATATCTGAATTGAAAGCTTTGGCCTTGAAATGGAGATTGCCTAACTTTTCATACATCAGCTCAAAGTCGATTAACTTTGTTCTTCGTACATGATGTCACGATCCTAGCCTTGCCAGGCTCAGCCTTCTAGCCTTGCCAGGCCTATTCTAGCTCCGTCACCTTGACTAGTCCCTATTGGGCCTAGCGTCGGCTGAGGAACACACATATGTAGCCAGCTTCTTTCCTGTAGCTACCTTTCTTCCTTAGCATTTATCTTCTAGTTAAATGACACCCCTATCTGACTCGCTCTAGGCAGGCCCCTAACACATGAGCTCTATCAGGAAAATCGAGCAACCAGACCCAATGGATCATCGCCGCCTCAATGACGGCAGTGCTACAATGCTTAAGAACCTCCATGAATGGTTTTTGGTTTGGAGTTTTGGTCATGGCATCGGTAAGCCTCCATAACCACCATTCGTAGCCAAATAAAAAGGTACTTTGTTTAGCGGTCGAGAGAACCTGCTCCAGGAGCCATACTGACGGGTAAACGAAGTCTGACCCTTTCACAACTCCTTGATCGATAAGCGCTCTATCACAGAAGCTTGAAAGCTGCAGATCCATGCTTGAATTCTCATCATCAATCTCTTCACCTGCGCTTAGGAATACTCGAAAAGTCTCGATCTGTCTGTGCTCTTTCTGAACGCCGAGGAGTGAGTAATCCTGGTCAGACGTGTAGACAGCGCTCGAAAATGGTGTTCGGTGGAGAACGTCAGAACACTGTCTGGTGGACCGGATGGGACAAACTTACTGTTGCCAAGCAATCCATTTTGTTGCAGAGCGATCAGCTCCTTCCTGTATGAGCAAGCCACACAGCTGTGGATGGTAATTTGCCGCGGCAACCTAACTCAATCATTACAACCCACTATAGTGAAAGGCAAAATATCAAGAAGGGAGACGAGTTGTAGAATGAAAGACACTCGACTAACGTGCAATGGAGTAGCCCCTTCCGAATTGACATCTCGGACTGAGGCCAACCCCTTCGAGAACAGCGTCCTTACTCCGTCAATGTTTCCACTTTGGCAAAAGTCGAAGATCAACGCAGCGTCTGGTGCAAGCTGAGTCTTGTCAGCGCTTTCCAGCAAGACAGTTGGACTATGCGAAAGCTCCAACAACAAACATACATTGAAAGACTTTAATACATGATTCCACCCGGCATGACTTGATCGTGCCACTTGTACGTGGATTGCGTAGGCCATACCGAACTTGACGAGCCACGCTGATGGAACGAGCCAGAACGAGGACTCAATAATGTAATCTCTACGCTGATGGCTGTTCGCCTTGTCAAGCGAGGTTCCGTATCCCGGACGGAGGATACGATACGCTTGCGATGAACAATGGATTTGCCCAAATATTGTGGAGAGTGTCGAACCCGCTCTAGCAACGCATTCGCGCTTCCATGGCCGTGAACCGGTTGAGCACGATGGCGCCCCAACTGGGATTCTAGATTTTTCACCGCCCGCTGATTCGGTCTCCGACCCAGCGAGATCCTGTTTCTCTGGTAAGCTGTCAAGCGTGCTACGTACTGCCTCTCGAAGCTTCCTTTCTAATTGCGAACGCATGATTGGGTTCGCCCACGATGACGATACTCGACGTATTTCCCGAAATACATCCTCCAGATAGTCTTCACGATTGGTATAGTACGCGCTAATAATCTCACTTTGGTAGGATGTCTGAGCTTGCAAGTTCTCCAATGCGTGGGTTACATCTGATAGAGCTTGTTGCTGAGACTCATGGTGTTCGAGTTGGAGGCGTCTGGAATTTTATATTCAGTCGTAGTCGTGGTTGTAGAATTTCTACCTTCAGCCCTCTTGACGCCTACAAGCACATTAAACTCACCTCGCTGATTCCTGCCGTGCCATAACTAAAGTGATCTTTGCTTGCTCCAATCGCTCTTGAAATTTTCTGATTTTATCACCCTTCTTGACCGCTCTCACTGCGGTCCAAGTTCGCCCCAGTGGGCTTGCAGCGGTGAAGCCAGGATCGAGATCCTCCGCAATGGAATTAAGAGCACCCACATGCTGCTCGCATTCAACAAGAGCGGCAGTGAGTACTGCATCCTGCTTTGTTTGGGGATTTTCGCGCCAGATGTCGTCGAGAATGGAAGACACTACCGACAAACTGGCGTTAATCGACTCGATTTCCTTTGGAGCTTCTTTGAGCGAACCAACGAACTCGTGGCTAGATATATTGGGAGTTAGCAACCTCCTGATCCTTCAAGGTTCTCGAGTGCCTCAAAGATTTCCGCAATTTACAGTCTGTTCACGCTATCTACCAGCTGTATTGCCAGAGAGGCTATAGCAATGACGCCCGAAGCAGCCGACAGACCGTCCATTCTTCGAGACTAGTATGACAAACGTAAGGGTAGATTCGTGACAACAATCAGGACCGTCGTCTTCTGGCTTGTGATCCGGCTTTCACGCTACTTGACAGTCCCATCTCGCGGCTTGAAGAGATACTGGAACGATATATAATTATTTTTGAGCGTGAAGGTGTAAAGCGTGCGTTTTCGGGAAGACCAAAGTACATAGAACGTCTAAAGCATGAGTCCTTAGATCTATAACCTACCTACCTTATAGACAGCGCATACTCCACTATTACTCTTTTCTCAGCAGAGCTTCATAAAAAAAGATAGTCGTCTCTGAAACAAGAAATCCCTCATTTGTTTAAGCAGAAGTAAGGTAGCAGCGTCTTCGAGCGCAACTTCGCCTACCGACGAATCACATTCTCAAAATCATTCGACAATCTCGAACTGTATCAATTGCTTCAAGATCTCACAATTTGATAGCAAAAGAGCGAATATGCGTCAGAAGATAGCTCGAACTCTCGACTCGTCGATTTCGTAGAATCTTGCGAAATCTGACAACAAAATTTTTTTGTCACTAAACTGCGAAATTATTAAAGAGAAATTCTTGCATACGAAGACAGAAGAGAGGACACGTATTCACTGATGCTGAAGAACACGCTCATCAACTCACAGACGAGCCACTTGTTGATGAAGAGATGAGAATTATAGCAATAGATATTGCTGTATAGGCTCTTGGTGTCGCAAACACAATCGTCGTCGCTTCTCTGAGTGTCAGAGAATTTTTTGGATGCATAAAGAGAGAAAGTATTGGCTTGTATCTTCTTGGCCTGAACAAGGAGGCTAGCATCGTCTGATTCTCGGGGCCTCCAGTTGGCTCCAGACCATCACAACACTTTCGAATGCTCAAAACTCATCGCAAACCACACTCTAAACCTCGGAGAACATGCCCCAGGGCCATGGGGCCAGCACATGGTGTTATGCCAGCTGGAGTTTCATTAAAAGGTAAACAAGCCGGTTGTTGGGTCCTGCCACCCACCAAGTCTACGAGGTCGAATGAGAAGTGAGAGATCCTCTTATGCACTCGCGTCGAAGATTCAAAAGCTGACAAGATCGATTTTAGGGAACTCGTCGATTTCGTCGCAAGCTGAGAAGACGCTCTGCATCAGTGCCGTAACAAACTCCACCCTACAGGCCCAGCAGCTCCCACTCACAATACCGTTGGGCAGGTCAGAGAGTATTCTCTCTTTAGCAGCTCAGAACCCAATACCATAACTCTCGTAGACTTTTCATATTGCATAGTACCAGCATCCCTTACCTTACTACCGCTTATCTGATGCAGCTTCACTGAAAGGAGCAGTGTTATGTAAAATGCTTCAGCTGTTTTAAAGGTTTGAATCTGAAAAGCCTCTTTTAGGTATAGCTCCTTTCAGAGTAACCTTTACCAACACCCCCCAACGTTAGAGTAACTCTCACTTTCTTTGCGTTGCGTACAGCCCAAGCCCTCATTCGAACCACCACCAAGCCTCCTCTGGTGAGGATCTGCCCTGCATTTCCTCTACTATCGTAGATGCTTGCACTACGAGAACGCAGTCGGCCACCGTCAAGCCTCCTTTTGTGAGGATTTGCCCCGCATTTCCTCTACTATCATAGATGCTTGCACCACACAGCAGCTCAAGGACGCAGTCGACCAATCATTAAACCTTCTATCGATGAGGATTTGCCCTGCACTTCCTCTAACACCTTTGACGCTTGCCTTTGTTCTTTGTATCTTTGTTTGAACTTCTCTCATTCGTAATGTCCACATCCAAGGAGCGCAGAGCCAACAATGTGGAGCTCAAGTCCACATTCGATTTCATACTCGAGTTTGCAGCAAAGACAGGAGATAAAGGTCCGATCTTCGACAAAGTCCTTCAAAACCTGAAGATCGACCCTCTTAAGAATAAAGACAATGCGTTGTATAGCGTTAGCGTCGGTTTCGACTCAGCCTTGGGTAGCATTACGATCCGGGAGGCATACATCATGGACAAAGAGGGAACGGCTCGGGTTGGATCTCATTTCGTCCTCGAATATGGCACATACAACTGGCACAAAAGACTTACGGATGATGACTCCTTCGTTCTGGGCCTAAGTCTTACAAAGCCAGGAGCGCTGAAACTCATAGACACGGGAACTCCTACAAGTACTCGTCCTGTAAGCGAGCTCAAAATGCGATCACAGTGGAGGATGGATCAGGTCAGATTCGTTAAAATAACGATCAAAAATCAGAGCGTAAATCCACAATGGAAGCCGGAGAACCTAAGGGCGATCCTCGAAGGTTATTACATGGACACGCCAAAAAACAACCATGCAAAGTACATCGAACTACTTCGAGAAGGTCATCTAGGTGAAAGTGAGCATAAGGCTAAGGAACTGGAGATGCTTTCAAAGGAAGGGTGCATAGTCGAGCTAGGCGAACCTGAGCTTCACGTCAGTGGACGCCTCATGGCTACAATCCAACCACCTTCGCTCCTCAAATGGGATGTTGGCCGGGGCGCAAAGATTGATCTCAGCACGGATGAAGGCATCTTCAAGAAGGAGAACGCACCACCGAACAGAACCTCAAAAGACAAGGGGTGGAGCTTCAAGGTTATCTCTTGGGAGAAAAAGTCCAATGAAATTAAGGCGATCTGTGAAAATTTGCTGTCCGACACCCAGCTTCAACGACTTCAGGGTTATCGCGCCGAGAAAGTTCGAGTAAAGCTTAGTACGGAAGATCCCACCGCAGAACGGCAGAGCAAAGCCATACGCAAAGCTCAACAGGCTTTTGAGAAAGAGGCTGGAGTGTTATCGGCCATGGACCAAGAGGCACACCCCGAGGCCAATCTAAATGTTAAGATTACTCCAGTTTTACTTCAGCAAAAGGAGTTTTCCAGGGCTGCACATCGCATCCCATTAAAGCCTGGGCTCGCTACGCCGTCTATCAATCCAGCATGGCGACTCAACGACAAAGCTATGGAATTCTGTCGCCTGGTTTTCGACAACCTTACCAACGGCCTAATCGTACTTCAAGGCCCCCCAGCCACAGGGAAATCCACGACGATTGCAAGACTTGTGTACATGCTTTGGGAGCAGGCCACTCTTGGCACAATCACAATGATCACGGCCTCAACGAATAGAGCTGTTGATGTCGCTACTCTCAAAGTCATTGACACGTTCAATGAGCTCGGCGTCGACTCCAAAAGTCTAATCCTTAGAGTGAAGTCTGAAAACCTTGCCGAGCTTGGCAGAATGGACAAGAATGACGATGATCCTGTATTGAACGAATTCTCATTACAGGCACATCGTCTACGCATTGCAAGGACGAACCGATCCAGGTGGAGAGTATACCTGCTTGGTGCCGAACAAGAGGACAAGACTGGGCGGGCAGAATCGGATGTTCAGGAGTTCATTGACCAGCGAGATACGCTTGACATCATAGTGTACAAGAAGGTCACAGTCATTTGTGTGACGGCTGCAAGCTCGGATATGAAGTTGCTTGTCGGCAAGGTTAATGTCTACACGCTCATTATAGACGACGCCGGGCAAGCGACAATCTGGGAGATACTACAAGCTTGGATGGCCTACAATCCGTCTGTTTTAGTACTTACCGGGGATCCAAAGCAACTTGGGCCGCTGGTTCTATCAAACGCGGGGAGACTAGCAGTCACGAACGGGTTAATGGCTCAACTTGAACGTAATTTTCCCCATGTTATGCTTGACGTCAACTATCGAACACGCAAAGAATTGTATTGGCCAACGTCCAAGGTCTATTACGATGGGCTCGTCAAAACCCACGAGTGCACGGCAGACCGCCCGTTCTATCAAGATATGATGCCGAAACTGCAAAGGATTTCGTTCACCCACAGTACTCAGGGTCGTGTCCATTTGACCAACAACGCATACTTCTTCAACATCGCTAACAGCAATAGCGAACAGAACTACTCCAAGTCTTGGCTCAACATCAAGGAGACGTGGTTTATTAGCTCACTGGTCGTGGCGTTAAAGAAATCGGGCCTTCCTGGAAAGTCAATTCTTGTACTCTCCGGCTACAAAGGGCACTTGGAAGAATTGAGACAGCGGGCCAAAGATCAGCATTGGGACGATGTCACTTGCGGTACCATTGACGCAAACCAGGGTGGCGAAGCCGATATTGTTATCGCGTCGCTTTGCAAGTCTGGCCAAAATAACATCGGGTTCTTGTCGTCGCGTCATCGTCATAATGTCTGGATGTCAAGACATCGAGAGTGTCTGCTGGTTGTTGGAGACCTCACACAATTCTTCAGACAAAACCCGTGGGACGAAGCTCTGCCTGCTCTCAGAGAAAACTTCTCCCATCTCTACCAGAGCGTATCGTGGGACTCGATGTTCTTCGTTGATGGCAAGCCCACCAATTTGCCCCTTCCTCTTGAGCTCCAAGGGCCGCCATTGGGAAAAGCTTCCATCTCGTCTTTCTCTCTCCCTCTCATACCCACACCCAGCTCCACCACCCCACTAGCTGCAGTCGCCACCACTGCAGCCGCCGACGAATCGAAAGATGAAACTATGGAGAAAGTCGGCATCACTATCCCCGCCCCCATCCCAACTCCTATTGCAGCGCCCCCAACTGCAGTTACGTCAGCCAGAAGTGCTGAGCTTGCTCGCACATTGGCAGTAAGAGAGACTACGCTGCAACAGGTAGCAGAATTAAAAGAGAATCTGAAAAGGACAGCAGAGGTTCTCCGAGGTTTAGAAGAGTCAACATTACCTTTTCTGGACCGCAGAATCAAGGAGCTTGAGGAAGGGACTTGAAGTGTGCGCATTCCTGTTCACGTTAAATTTTCATTGCTCTCGTGAAGTAAATTGATAGATAGTACAAAGTGCCGTAAATACAAGAAAATGTAGGCCGGCAACGAGATTTACCTGTACGAGGTGCTGGCTACGAACCTTCTGCAAGCCACGCTTGTCAGAAGAGCTGAACAATCTCATCGACATCGACAGAGCAGTAACAGCGCTTTACCCACGCGTTGAGCTCATACACAGTCGAAAAGCGAAGCAATAACAACGTGACCTTCCGCGCGTTGAAGCTCGCACACACACAGACCAGTAACAGCGCTTTACCCACACGTTGAGCTCATATACGACATACACACATACACTGCGAAGGCACGACCCAGCTTTTGCGCACATACAGACAGACGCGACGCAGTAAACAGGTCGATTTTTCGATTTTTCAGGCCGGTTTACATGCGTCACAATCACATACATTGTCAAGACATGACACAGTCTTGACGCACACATACCTCGACGGCAACGACACGAGCGAGCAGCTGTTATGCATGTTTATCGCATTTTCATGCATTCGAAACAGCTTCGACAGACGTTGCACACACATACTGCAAAGGCACGACACAGCTTTTGCGCACACATACTTCACGATAACGCGAAGCTCGTGATCTGTTACTCGCACGGCCAGCTCGCAACCTCGGGCATATTCTAGCTCTTCGTCGCCCATTTTATCGGTGTGATTGCACAATGTACAACTGGTCTACGGGATATACTGTCTAGGATTTGGAGTCGGCTGCTTGCAGCAGGATTTCCTTGAGCTCATCTGACTGGGTATGGAAAGTGAATTCAGGTTACAGCGACTACTAGGATAAACAACAGTGTGGTTTTTTAGCTCTAAGAGCCTGTTTCACGCAGAGAGCTTTTCCATACTACATACATCGTCAGTACGACTCTATGTGTATCTATATACGTAGATGGTATGCTGTGCTTCATAGCCTTTGGCTGCATAAGCACATTAAAATGAAAGAATAGAAAAAACCAAAAAAAAACAAGAAAATGTACCATCGTAGGTTCGATCGATCTCAGATGAACATGCACTCCCACACTCCCAACTAACAAGATGAGACTACAGGTCGGTTCATCAAATCAGCTAGGATAGTGACTGCAAACAACGAATCGAAGGTAGCTTCGAAACTCATCGATTCACTACTACTAGTGCAAAACCCATCTACTGCAAGGGCTCGAGATAGACCAGCTGGTTCAACTGCAGCTGTAGCTCGTACACGTCGTGAACAACAGCTAGAGAACTCTACTCAACGCGAAGCGCATCTGCAGCAACGGGCTGAGCAAGAGCTAGGGCAAACACCAACGAGGGGTAGAAGTAGGGGTAGGGGTAGAGGTAGAGGTAGAGGTAGAGGTAAAGAGCTAGGTCGAGAAGGTGAAGGGGGTGAAGGGGGTGAAGCTTCGGCTGAACCTCTATTCACGAACATCAGCAGAAAGCTTCAAACGGTGAAGACTTCTACGAGGTGTTTCAAATTTGATATGTAGTTGCAGATGTAAATCAGCTTCGAAGAATTTATCGACCCCAAAGATACTTCATTTTTGGTGCGCCGTTCATATAAAATCGAGTATCTGTATGATGTTCGTCTGTTTCAAAGCTGTCAAACCTAGTTGGGTAACCGCTAGACCTAGTTGGGTGACCGCTAAACCTATCTGAGGGGGCGTATCTGTAGTAAAAAGGGGTGTATGTTTAGTGGTAACCTTTAATAATCAGACGATCATTATAGAAAACAATTTAGAGAAGATTTCCAATACAATCGAGCGTCGAGATCTCTTCACTCAGTATGAATATGAGGGCTATCAGTTGAGATTCAAGATTATGGGTGCCCGAGACGAAGATCAGCGTTTCAGTACTCTTAAGATGAAGGTTAACATATCGTTGTATGCGAAACCTGTATCGTTTTCTAGGATTTGCCAAGAGCCTCACCAAATTTAGTGGCGAATCTTCAAAAAGTGCAAAATAAGAACCAGATTTGTAAAATCAACCTCACTGCCCCCCCGATGCTTCATATGTGGCCTACCCAGTGCTCTATATGTAGTATATTCAATGCTCCATATGTAGTATATCTAGTACTTCACTTCAGTACATTCAGTGCTCCATATATGACCTATCCAGTGCTCCATATGCAGTATATCCAGTGCTCTATATGTGGTATATTCAGTGCTCCATATGTGGTATATTAAATGCTTCATATGTAGATATGTGACCTATTCAGTAAGTCGCATAAGAGGCACTGGGTAGACCACATATGAAGCACTGGGTAGGCCACATATGAGGCACTGGATATACCACATATGGAGCACTGGATAGGCCACATATGGAGCACTGGGTAGGCCACATATGGAGCACTGGGTAGGCCACATGAGTACAGCGTAAATCCGCCTCCTTTAGGGAGTATCGCATCAACCCATAGCGACGACGTAGATGCAATCTAAATAAGGCAAACCCTGATCTTGCAAGGTACGAGTACAATGGGGAGCCGTCGTGGTAACGAGTCATCTACCCAGCAGCTCTCCATCCAGTATCTGATGCTTACCGGCCCAGCTAGTTGAAGAACACAATTACTCGGTGGTGATCTGTTTCAGACGCTGGGATAAAATCAGTGCCCTCTGGGCGCGAGGCTTTTTGCTAGTTCAAGGTATGTAGATAGGTACCTTACCTTGGTGATTGTAGTAAGGGAGCGAAGAAATCGAGCGTAGTAATGATCAAGAATCCTTCTCGCTCTGAACTAATTCCGAGTATCAAAACTTCCCAAAGTGGCTTCACGGCGTTCCAGGAGGGCAGTACACTATACCATTTAAGCAAAAGTAGCATCATGCCAGTCTCGAAATGGCAGAAAACTGTCCAAAGTGAACGAGATTGTTATTATACGGTAATAAGATCCAGAATCTCATCGTTTCCGGGCGTCAGTGGTTTAGTGGAAAAAGTAAGGAAAGATTTCATTGGGGGAAAGTAAAACTAATTGTTTCACAGTTCGTCGTTGCCATCAACATGAATTCGACGAGCCGGGGGTTCGATTCCCTCCTGACGCAGTTTATTTTTTTTCGTTCCATTGAGTGGGTTATTAGAGTGCTTTGGGAAATTGTGCTGCAGGTGCTTTATCACCCGTACCGTCGTGTCTACGGAGTATCTAGGCATCGGCCTACCTCATCCCCTGCCCCCCGCCTTCGCTCTCCCCTTCCGTCCCTTAGTCATTCAAATGCCCAACCATCACCCCCTTTCTGTAATTTCACCAAGAAAATGTTTCTATACACATCTGACCTTTCTCGTTCAAAGTTTACTGGGCAAGAATCACCAAGTATTCCAAATTTTAGAAGACGGTAAGATTTGTTATTTTTTTTGGGTGTCGATTATGATTTCAAAGCATGAGCGAAAGGGTGAGGCGTTTGTTCTGCGCAATCAGCAACGTACACGAGCTTGTCGCTTCCCCGAACAACGACAGTGATCATCTCACGCACAGCACACACTCTCACCTCCTCACTGTCACATTCGTACTGCAATAATAATGCCAATGATCCCATCACTCCCTATTGCATGGTTCCTAGCTACAACCAATCCCCAATCATAATGCTTTCTCAAAAACACCCACGCCACGCCCTTAGCCCTCATTCCCAAAGCATTGCAATCTATCTCGTCGCTAAACCGAGTAACAACAGCAAGGCGCAATCAGGGGTATCCTCACACGAAACACGCTCAAGTGACGGTGTACCCCCCATCAACACGCAAATCCGCCCCAGTAACGTACCCGCTCGCCTCACTCAGCAGGAAAGTGACAGCGCCCATGAGGTCCTCTGGCTGGCCCATTTTGCCCTGGGGAATCAGGGAGATCCAGTGTTTGTAGAGGTCAGGGTTGTCATCGAGGATCTTCTTGGTTCTGGATATTGTTAGAAGGGCTGCTGTTTTAAAGAGAGGGGGGGAAACGTACAGTGATGTCAACATATACCCCGGACTAATCACGTTCACTCTAATTCCCGCGTGCGCCCACTCGACGGCCAGACTACTCGCCAGATGCCTCACCGCCGCCTTGGCCGCGTTGTATGGAGCTTGCGGCTGAGGCACATTCACCACAGCGCCAGACATGCTTCCGATAAACACCACCGCGCCGGACGCCTTGCGCTCCATCAGATGCTTTGCGACGGCAATGGCGAAAAAATAGGTCCCGTCGACGTTGACGCCCCAGAGCTTGCGCATACGATCTGGAGGGTAAGCGATGGCGTCAAAGTTTTCGGTGAAGCCGGCGGATGTGACAAGATTATCGATTTTCCCGTGGTCGGAGATGATTTCGGCAATGGCAGCGTTGACGGAGTCGGGATTCGAGACATCCGCGTAGTGAGCAGTAACCTTAGGGATCCTTGGGGGGGTTAGACGGGTTCGATGATCAGGGGGAAGATCGTACTTCTCAGCGCCCGGGTTCTCTTGGACAAAGTGTTTCATGAGCTCCTTGGCTTGTCGTTCTCCTTCCTCCTCTGTATACTGTTAGCAAGCGCCAATGATAGAGTGCCTTCACTTGCTATTCAGATCAACAATCGCAACATCAGCGCCACTAATCACACAAGCCTGGCTCATCACAAGCCCCAATCCCCTCGCCCCACCCGTTACAACCGCCACATTGCCCTCCAATGTAAACGATGCAAGAGTTCTCTTGAAGTGTAGGCCACCGCGCCCTTGCACCGGAGTGCTAGGCGGCAATTCATGCTCCTGCGGATACTCGATTGATACCTTGTTGTCAGTACGCGAGAAGCTTCCTTCATGGTCAGCATCTCCTTCGAGCGCGGTGGCGGCAGCGCTCTTGTCGAAAATTGAACGCTTGTCTTCTTTGTAGAGTTTCGCTGTGCTGGTGAGGGGACGGATGATAATTATGGATTTGGAAGAGGTGAGGCGGGTGGATGTGATGCGAGGGGTGCTGGTCGCTGCGGCGATGAGGCTCGACGACCGACCGACGACTCGTGCGGAGAACATGATGGGCGGTGCAATGCGAACGATGTGTATTGTGAGAATTGGTGCTTTGAGTTGTTGCGGTTGCTTACTTCGGGTTTGAGGTGCAGCTTACTCTACCGGCTGAACCTCAATGGTTTTATTCTGAGGATGACGTTGTGTTGATCACCAAAAGTGACGGGGCCTACGTGGGATTCATGCCGAAAACACTGTGTTGATTAATGATTAATGTTGTTGGAAACAACGGAAAGTGTTCAGCAACTAATGTCAATTCCAGACTGCTGTGCTTTGTTGTTTTGTCTAGGAGCTACAAATCTACGCTTCTACGGGGAGCTCGGGCGGGTGCCCCCCCTTTGCCTTAGCTTTACTGTTCGGGACTGGCAATTGTGTATGGCGCTATATAGTTCATCTCAGTCATCTTTTCCACATCAAAATGGAATTGGGCATCTGACTGGAAAAAAGGGGGGGGGATCATAATATTTGGACGAGGTCATGCAAACTCGGAGACGATGTCCGATCTCGATATTGTCGGATATTCCCGTTACCTTGGCTCCTGAAGGAGAGTAACTGGTACCAACCCCCAATTTCTGGAACTGGTAACCAATTGATGCTTCAACTGACATCCAGCCCCTGCGTCTCGAACGAAGCCGCCAATCACCCCACGTGCCAACTGCCCCAGAAGGCCGGGGAGCCAACACTTGTGTCGCCAAGCAGCTACGCAGTACAGAAGAGACCCAAAGTTCCGATCGTGTCTTTCATCTTGAACAGAGGGAGCTGCTTGAAGTTAATGCGAGCGTCACACGGGGTTGGGCGCTGAGTTACGTGGGACGATATCCGAGAAAAGCCAACCCTAAGATTGGAAATGCGCCGAATGCGAGCAAACCCTGAAATCCCTGTACACGCCCTTTCCGCTCAAATCAATAGTATTGCCCATAGCCATCCATTTCATTCTCGTCCATCAAATCCCATTTCTTCGCCGTCAACTTCCTCGCTTTCCTGCCAGGTGTCTTGGCCTCTGCTTTACTCGGCGTCTTCGCGTTTATCGCACGCTCATCATTCTCATCAACTTGCAGTCCATCAAGCTTGCTCAAGATTGGCCCGAACTCCTCTTGTCCGGCCCTTGTGCTCAGCGGCGCCTTCTTTGCTGACCTAGTGGGTGATTGCGATCGCAGTTCCCGCTCCAAGCTCTCGAGCTTGCGGCGCAGAGCCTCGTTTTCCGTTTCCAAGTCTAGGGCGTATTGGTTCGGAGACGGCGGGGCGTCTTCGTGGATGTGAATGCCTTTGGACAAGATTTCCAGTTTGCGGTCGAGGTGCTCGTCGTTACGATCCGCCTGTTCAGTGTCAACCCATTGGCTCTCTTACTTCCTTCAGAAACATACCTCTTCTCCCCAAGCTCCCATCCACCTCCTCCTCTCCTCCACCAACTTCTCCTCCATCTCCCCCCAACACTCCTCCCGTACAAATCCCTCAATTTCTTCCGCCTTCTCTTCTGCCCTCTGCCAACCCTCTTCCGCTTCCCTCCTCCTCCCCTCCTCTTCACTCAACCTAATATTCAATATCTCCACTTCCTCACCTAAGCGCGCGATTTCGGAAAATGCCATTTCCAGAACAGCACCGTCGTCTGTGCATCCTGGATTAATAGGCGAGGTACGTCCGCTTGTGGTTTGTGTTTGGGGTCTATGGGATGTAGAGGTGGATGAAAGGATGGTGCTGGAGACGGAAGGGATGCGTGGAACGGTGACCTCGCGAGCGAGGGCGGAGTAGCGCAGTATTTGGGATGTAGCGTTGAAGTCGCCAAGGGGGTCTGCAGTGACTATCATAATTGCTTTTTGAGCGTTGCGGTGGTGGGTAGGGGGATGCATTGTGTGGTGAGAGGAGGAAGGGAAGGAGTTGGAGAAGAGGAGCTCGGTGAGTTTGCATTGGCGGAAGGGGACGATGGAGGGCTGTTAAGGGTCAGCAAGCGTGATACAGAGGATTGTATGGAGTACTCACTTTGGCGCCGTCGTGGCAGTCGCTTTGCATTTGGAGGCATTGGCCTAGATACATTAAGCTTTCGTTGATTTTGCCGGCTTCAGCAAGAGTAGCTCCGGCCGTTTTGGCATTTCTCGCACGCTCAGAACCTATTGTGTCTTCAATGAGCGCGTATCCTTGTTGTTGTGGGATTAATCATCGTTATGATGCTTACCAGCCAAGTCAACAATTGTAAGCTGTGCTCCACTCCACATACTTGCCATGCCTCCCCTTGCTCTCTTCTTTACCTCGATGCAGAAGAATCCATGACTTCTTGAACTCACACTATTACTTCCAGTCCCAGCAACTCTTCGTTCAACCAGTCCGGTTTCGAGCACCATAAGTGCCTCTTCATAATTCCCACAGACAATCTTTCGAAGCCCAGCAACCACTTTTCGATCTGGTGATGCCTCTGTGGATTTAAACAAAAGTGGCCGTCGACGAAGGTCTTTCAGATTTCGAAAGTGGGAGAGGAGATCGAAGATTCGGTCATTGTACACTTCGTACATGGACACAAGAATCGCATATTCGGTGTTCGAGTTGACCGGTACGGACAGATCGCTGATGTCAGGGAAATTTGGAAGCGCTGAGGGCCGCTGGGGGAGGTTGCGTCTAGGTACGCTTGGAACGAAATGTGGATCCTGTAGAGTATTGCCGAAGCGCAATTTAGCTTGTTTTCTTGTTACCCTAGGGATATTCCAGAAGGGCAATTGGGACGGTTGGGGCCGCATTCCCTCCTCAATGCCCTGGGAAGGCACTGCTACCATAGACTTCCCATACGATCTATCTTCTGACGAGGGCGAAGACCCAACATCAAGACTTAGGATTGACCACTGGCTATAAAGCCCGGATGTAGCAGAGGGTTTTGCGGACGAAGTAGAAATACTGCCTACCATCATAGGTGTGGGGGCCCGCGAGTTATTCCGCGACTGCAGAGCATCTCCATACATGCTATCGAGGAAAATCGAGGCCGAGAGTACCTGTCCTTCCGAACCATCCGCTGCATTCAGGGACGAGACTAATGACGGACTGCTCGTGGGATGGAGTACATGCGTGTCAAGAGATCGGTATAGGAGATCAACTGATAATTGCGTAAGGCCGCGTTGTGATTTCGACCCCAGGGTGGTATGGCTCTGCGATCAATCAGACCCTCTCCTGCTTTGTTATCAACGAACCGTGTCCCCGAACCTTGCCCGAACCTGTCACCCCCAAAGTTGCAACCAGACCATCTCTCCCTTCGCCAAGCACACCTTCGACGAGAGGCACAACCCCAGTGCCGCGAAAAATATCCAACTGTGATGCTTCCTCCTCAAAAACCTTGGTAAACGCAAACTTCTCTACCGCTCGTTTTCGTGAGTCGCTTGGTGGGTGTATCGTGATATGTGTAGGCATTCCATCCGAAGAATCTGGACATGACGTCTCTACCGTAAGATATCGCTCAGGAGGTGGTAGAAGAGGGTAGAGTGATTGCTGGGTCAATTGAACTAGTGGCGATGGTAGAGGGCGGAGACGAAGGTAGACTTGGAAGAGCGACGTTGATGATGGTTTCGGAGGTGGATCCATGTTCGCGTTGACTATTAGCAAGATAGACGGAGGCCTCTGCGATATGTAGAGTGTATTAAGCCTTCAGTGTTCATGCGATATGGTGGCTTCCGATGGCAAGGTTTACTTTCGCTTTGTTTTGAACCGAATCACCGGTTGGCAGGGCAAAGGTGCACAGACCAAGACGTTTAAGGTACAGAAGCTAGTGAAGCCCTACCCGTCGGTTAGCGACACGTGGAAATTTTCGATATTCACTGGAGTTTGAATGAACCCTCATGAGTGAGGGCGGCGCAAACACAATCATGAAGACCCGTTCAAGTAACACCTTTGGCAATGTTCAGTTTTATATGTAAATCAAAAAGCAAGCATACATCACCTCTGTAGTAGATCTAGGGCAAATAGTGTGCTACTTTATCACGGCAAGGATTTTTCTTGTCTGACTGTTTCGTCTACTCGAAGGTTGGCTAAATATCTTCCGGAAAGGTAAAAGCTCAGAAGCGTACAGAAACATGCCTCAATCCAACTCACCAAATGCTGGAGATGGAATCGAGGGTCTCGAAAATGCCTGTGCCAATTGCAAGAAGCCCCAATCAGAGCTCTCGATCCCTCTCAAGCGCTGCGCAAAGTGCCAAAACATGCAATACTGCTCACGGGAATGCCAACTTGCCGACTGGAAAAGCCATAAGAAAAACTGCACCGCCCTCAAAGCCGCGTCTGGCGGCCAAACCAACTTCAACGCCATGCCCAAAGCCATGGGAGACTTTTTCAAAACCCTCGTCAGTGACACCTACCTTCACTCCTTCTCCGAAGCATACGCCTACCAGCAACTCATCGACTGCTACCGTATGCGTCTCGAAGATGACAGTAACTTCGCTAACGATGAGCGGGGGATTTACGCCGGAGAAGACCCGAAGGTAGATTTCCGTCGCTTTCTAGATCTGGCGGAAAGCCGGCGTGGGTTGTTGCCGAAATGGTGGACGCTGGAGAAGAGAAGCGCGTGTGAGGACAAGGCGCAGAATACGACACAATGGGCTGATATTGGGCGTCGTGTCAGCAAAGGCGGTATTATTGAGCATTATGGGGAGGGTGATATGCCAATGAAATTGAGGTTGTTGGCGGAAAAGGTTTATGGGAATAAGGTCGACATGGGTTTTTAGTATTTGCGACGTATCGTGCGTACCTGGCCGCGAGTTATGGGTAGTACGCTTGGCCCTTCCAGAGCTATTTCTTTCGTCAGGTGACAGTTAAACGGTAAAGAATACGAATAATTGGCATGCTCGATGGTAATCGTGGCCACCACTATGCGACGCGGGGCCCCATAAGTGCGCAGTCGTGGTTAGTAGTGGTGTCGGCACGTAGTCACACCTCAGAGGGGCCAATCTTTCAAGGAAGTAATCGCTTTTCGTTCTCTATCAAAGGTGACCACTCGTAAATATGTTATTCTCCTTAATCGTCTCCGCAGCTTTTCTTGCTGAATTCGATCTCGACCCATTGCACAACTCCCCCGAAAGCCATGCCCTCTAGTCGCCGACGAGAGAGAAACAGATGTCATGAGTATCTATGTACAAGATATACACCTCGAGTATCATCATCTGGTATCAATATGCTGCGAATATCAAACCAGTCCCATCGGCGCCATGGCTGATGCAAAAGCCGAATTAGTAACTCCAATTTGATGCAGAAACGCCAAGCACGTGTACCCATGGTGTCACCACTGTTTGGATGGAAGAGTATGAGACCTGTTATCCTTTCTAAACATGACATCTTCCGCCTTCCTAGTGATCCATCCAAACCACGGCTCCACTTTGACCGCCCATACGTATGATGTCGACAATAGCGTAGCAAAAAATATTGGTAAAACAATAGCGAAGGTCAACAATCCTGGTTGAGGGTACCTCATGTACTGCTTTCCATCGTCTTCTACTCTCTAAGGTCTTGCTGGGCGAAGAGAAGCCAAGCCAGGGTACTGCGCATAAAAGATCCGTGGAGAAGATAGAGTGGAAAGCTGATTTGCCCAAGAAACAATAACCATGAATGGCTCAATGCTCGCCGTAAATCATGGACCAGAAGTAACAAACCACGACTGCCAGCACTCGAAATCGAGGTGTAAGGTTGATGGTCAATAACAAGATGGCGAATACAAATAGAGACCCTTGTAGAAGGTATATGAGAGCCCATTGTGGCTGATCGTAAGGATTCGATGGTTCGTACAACCAATTTGTACGAATAGCTGATACTAGATCCTCAACTGCCTTGCTCCAATTGACGCTTGGACTTGGACTGGTGACGTGAAGCCAATAGGCATCTGAATTCTTCGCTGTCTCATAAGCCCCAAACTGAGTGATGAACCAGCTGACTGGGCAGCAGTCGCGGGAAGTATTAGCCGAAATGGCCACCTAAAGGAGCTAATTGCAAGGCTGGATAAAGCTGTCTCAACACTGCTCGATCGAGCTAGCTGGATCGGTTTTAAGGCGTTGACGAAGCCGGAGAGGATAAAGAACAAAGCGACCCATGCAGGCCCTTGGGATAAAATTCGGAAGATAGGTCTTTGCATCAATGAGGAAGGGCCATTATCGCTGTCGGCAGGTCTGACAATGTAACGAGCGAAGGCAAGGGTCATGTGGTTGCACACGACAAAGACGGCGGCAATGTCTCGAAGGCCCTATGGCAGCGGTTAGATCCAAGGCACTTCGGCATTAGGAAAATAGGGAACCATACATTAGCCCAGTTGCTGTCTTGAAATGTTTTGTGGTACTCGCTCTCTTCCAGAACTGGCTTCTCATGAATTAGATGTCCAGCATCCATGACTAGCACAGCCGTCTATTTCGACATGGTTGAGGTTATGGATGACCGCGAGAGAAAAGGCCTACAAGGTGCAGAGAAGAGGAGGACTTCTGTGGGGAAGGTAAAGATTTAAGAAAGATGAGACAGATGTTAAAACCAGACTCATTGCCGCGCTACAGTCGCGCATCTGTAGACAAAGTCCGTTTCGGAGTAGTCGGATTATGACTTAGTTCATTGGCCTTGACGAAGATCCTCCACAAGTTTAACGCTCTTCGTTCTCGAAGTTTACTACTTGCCAGCAAGTTAGAATCAACAGATTGCCCAGGTCGATCTTTAATCTCCGAAGGCAGGGATTTTGTCGTTGCTCAAATGGATCTATATTAGGTCTTAGGAGGCAGTCAAATCAGTGTTCAATTAGCACACCCGTGAGTGGGAGAACTGAGATGTCTAATTGGCGTGGCCTCTTGCGTTGACCATCCGCGACAGTGGGATTGCACAACACCTTGGACGACCGAGGAGACATGGAGCTTGCCATTGGCTCTGGAGCATGAACGTTGTAGCCATAGGAAAGATGGTCGGAAATGCGACCAATACCTTGAGACCCGGAGCGAGCGCTTTTCCGGCATCTCGTCGTCATAACGGATCAAGTTCTGGTAATAAAGGGCAACATCCGAAATATGTAGAATATCCACGACTCCATGTCTAAGTTGTGTGCGACGGTGGATCGCAAAGATGGGCGTTTGAAGTCTACTACTGCATCGAGGGCAGTCCTCTCATCAGCAAACTGGTTGTCATGCATCCTGAAGTGATTAGCGCAGCAATTCTGCGTCTGGTTCATCTTCTTGCGTCACCTGTTTCGTCTTTAGATTTCTGCAGTAGGACGTGTTACGAGTCGGCAAAGGCGGCGCTTCTGGTCACTTCGCCGCAATCCTGCTTTTGCAGACTAGTAGGGAGTCCTGTACCTAAAGTAAGGATTCCGAATCCTCTATATCCTTATCCTCCCTCAGCTTAGTAGGTAGTCTTCGAGGTCAATACATGACTACCAAATACTACGGTAGGTTCATATAGTACTCGGGTAGATAACTGGTTCGTCGAGTCAACCTATTGGTGGGCAGGCAGGAAGACTTAAATCTGCCAAATAAGGGAAACATGCATGTGCTTGTCTCTCAGTACTCAACAGGGAGCCGCGCCCCTCTCAGAATGAAGGTTAACATGCCTAATTGAACTTACACAAATCGGCAATACACGGCCCATTTGGGCCCTTTCGATGCTATGGAGTTGATTGCATTTACGAGGTATATCTATATCAATGCCAGAAGTCCAACTACTTACCAGACAGTTGGGTGGTGAACGACGTCCAGGCGTTGAGGTGAACTGGAGAGTCGTAATCAAGACTAGTAGATTACTACGACAATAGTACTCTTTTAATGTTCGATAGTGAGTATCAACACATTCCCCAGCGACTTCTTCGAGGCTTGCCTTGTAGCCCTTAGCATCTCCTGTTATAGGCATACCCGTCACGTATAGGATGCCAGTTCAGTTGCTATGAAGCCAGCACTCAGAAAGTGACAGTCGTTGCAATCTTGGGGAGTTATGGTGCTCCACGAAACGGCCAAGAGGCAAGCCACCTGGGAAAGTGCGTATGATGCCTTGCAGCATTATTACAATTAGCATTGCCGCACAAGATGGTCCACAGCTGGTAATTTAAACAGCGTCACATCTGAACTAGTAACGGCTTTTTGCTCGACTGCTCCTAAAATCAATATGAGCACCTAAGTCCAGCGGAATTTAAATGAGAATTGGCCAATCGACCTCATGAAAGGTATTGGTACTCAGCCATTCATCGTCGATGGTGATGCGGGCTTCTACCTCTTGCCAATGTTGGTTCTTTCCAATGTTCTCGATAATTTTTCTTTGTGACGGTTTTTGGAGGAGTTCAATGTTCTTGTGGGCTGATACAACTAGCCTTGACGTTACCGTAACATCTGATACTCGGTTTCTGCTAGCAGTGTCTTGATCCGAATGGTTTACGATGACCAAGCCAGCTGTCATTTAGCGACCTGCAGACGCTTGCCTTGGACCAACGACGAGTCGCTTGGTTCTGATTCCATCGAAGCTTCGTAGCTTGTGCCCGCACTTGTAGGTATGGTCAGATTGTAATGTCGAAACGATGCTCTCAGTTTTGACTTGCATGGGGCAAGGTTGCGAACTGTTGAAAACGCCATAGACAAGCCGAATCTTCGCCGAAAAGGCTGATATCTCTACGGGTTTTTCTCGAGATACTTGAAAGTCCATTGGAAGGCGAACTCGGCGAGGGTGGTAAAGGTAGCTGCATTTGTAGCAACAGAAAAGATGTCAGCCGTTTGTAGTTGGAAGGATTAATTTGTCTTGAAAGGCTACTATCAATTTAGAAAGGCTCATCATAGTTGAGACATGACCATTGCCTGAATACAGCGTACATCTGACCTTTCAAGCAGAGTTATAAAATAGAGAGATCAGGAGAAAGCGGGTTCGTTGAACTGATACGTACGACTGTATGTATCATAACTAGCACATATGAAGGAAATAGTTATTGTGCCTCGCTCGTGTTCAATTCTCTATTTTTAGGAGACAGGGCATAAAGATCAAATTCATGAGCGATGCCTTTTATACAATTACAGTAGCGCTTGGCTATGGTAAAATCACTGTAATACCATTATTTGTACACTTATATTTCTCCCATCGGATGACTGGCAGCCCTGGTAAATGTTAAAGCATGAGCCTACCACTCTCCATGTTGAGCAGATCATCCACAATTGGAGCCGTCCTCTTTTGCAACAGATCGCCCTTGTTCGACCAAGTTTTTTATCCAGCTTCATCAACCGCTGACTCGGCATCCCGCCGCATCAAGCCCTGGAACACTGATATGACTCCTTCAACGTTCTATAAGAAATGAAAATCAGCAACTAACAGATCATAGCTAGCTCGTATGGATTTGCTGTCTGCAAGCATTCAAGACGGACCACAAACTTTGCCTTTCTTGAGTTAAAGAGAATGAAAATAAGGTGGAGAGTAGAAGTAATGTAGAGAGTAAAGTAATCATAATGTAGACACAACGTCACCAACCGTATTCTCGGTTCGGCTTTTTGGTCTCGCCGCAACCGCAATCTCCCACTCCCCCAGCAGATTACGAGTACCTGTATTGCAGGCTTGCAGCAAGAATTCGTCATGCACCTGTTGCTGCACCTCAGCCGTTCTTTGTGGTCTCCCGTGTCGGCATCGTGTCAGATCCAATCGATCCCCTCTCGATCGTGCAGAAGTGTACAGTGATCCCGGAAACTGGCCCAGAAATTTGGTGAAGACTGAAGAACCTACGTTCCGAACTCGTTTCGGCCCCACCGAAATTTCACGGAGTGCGGGCACAGCATGTGCGAAGGATCCAGGACGCGAGAAGCAAGCAGGTCAGCCTGTTGCTATCGGGAGACCGGCGCTTGGCTGCTGAACCACCATAGTCTTCGATAACCTTTGTCGTGTCCTGTAAAAGCTAGGCAGGATCATGGGGCGTGTTGACGAAGAAAGCCTGTCATTGATCAGTCCACAAGGCACCGCGAAGACTGTCGGGAAACCCTTGGCGAAGCAAAAGAGCCTGACGAGAATGTTGTCATCCAGGTCTAGGAAGCGATCTGGGTCAAGACCGCCATCTCCACCACTCGACGAGCCACAAGCACCTTCACCAAAGGTACCTGTCCAGTTCCTGCCTCCGTCACTGAGACTGTCGTCGGACCTTCCGAGGACACCGCCTACAAGCGTGCAGGAAAGCAACAGGCGAAAACAGGCTTTTCAAGTATACAATGGGAATATTGTGAATGGGTTAGGTGGAGAGCAATCGACGACTGATAAAGGCCGGCAAGAAGTCCGGACACCCAGCCTGAAAGCTATGGTGGGCTACCAAGCAGCTTATGAATTACATCCGCCAGGAGCACTGAACCTAGAAGGGACTGCGAGACCACAAACCGCCAACACCATACGGATTCATCAAGTCGAAAGGCCTACAATGCATCATTCGCCAACTTTCCCATTGTTATACAAACGCTCACGAGGAGACTTGAAAGCTCCACCAGTGTCTCCTCCAATAGGTCGTAATCGAGGACTCTCCACCTCTTCCCACAAACCTCGAAGCTCGTCTCTAAAAGCCAAAGATCCAAACAGGCCTTCCACCGCTGCGGGGCATTACGCTGCTGACCATGACCGGAGCGAGCCGTATCATAAGAGAGGGAATGATGGCTATAACACAACACATGAATCTCGGATTACGGGGGGCGATTTTCCACCAAATTTCTACCGTCCGTGGCAAGGGTTGTATGAAAACGATGAAGTTCGATCCAGTTTTCGATCAGCATTGACGACTGGCTCAAGCTATATGGACACCACCAATACAGAGAGGAGTAGTGTTGTGACCAAGGACACATCGATATATGAGTCTGTAGTAGAGTCCTCTGAAAGCCCTGTCTCTAAACCCATGGGTATGACGGTCGACGATGCTATCGACATGTACGTCGCTGGGTTTGCGGATGATTTTGAGTCCGACCACGACAACCCGGCTCCTTCTACCATTAGCGAAGAAGAGCGAAGACGATCGATACGCATAGCTGAGGCAATCAACGACAATATCGACTCGGAATTACTTCCGCCTGCACGGCCACCAACTTCCGGCTCGAGAAGTTCAACTGCCATCATGTCTGGTGCTGTTTTCAGAATTATCTCACCCAAACCACCTTCTATACTACCTCCGACTCAAACCCGGGATCAGTACGGTTTTCTAAAGGCCAGTCATCACATCTCGATCGCGCAATATAATGCTTGGAACACCAAATATATCTCAGGCCAAGCAAGGCGGACGAAGAAATGGTCGTCTTTCATGAAGGAGCAAGGTCTTCCTACCTACTTACCCTCTCGCTTCCCTGATAGATCTGTCAAGGCTCAACGCTATGTCCGTAAAGGTATCCCACCCGCCTGGCGTGGCGCCGCTTGGTTTCACTATGCCGGCGGTCACGCTCTCCTCAACACACAACCTACGCTCTACAACACCCTCCTCTCCCAGTCCGACGACCTCAACGACAATGACAAAGAATCCATTGAGCGCGACCTCCACCGTACCTTCCCTGATAATGTTCACTTCAAGCCTGACTGCTCCTCCACAACCCCCACCCCGCATCCCTCACCCGAGCCCCCACTCCTCGCTTCTCTTCGTCGTGTCCTCCAAGCTTTCGCCTTACACTCCCCTCGCGTCGGCTACTGCCAATCCCTCAACTTCCTCACCGGCCTCCTCCTACTTTTTCTCCCCGAGGAAAAGGCATTCTGGATGCTCCACATTATTACCACAGACTTTCTTCCCGGCACTCACGAGATTAGCCTGGAGGGCGCAAATGTAGATCTCTGGGTTCTCATGATCGCCCTGAAGGAAAGCATGCCGGGCATTTGGGCCAAAATCGGCGTTGGCGGCGAAGAAGACACCGGTGTTCACGGTGCTCGGCTGCCACCCATATCCTTGTGTACAACAAGCTGGTTCATGTCCCTCTTTATCGGTACCTTGCCCATCGAGTCCGTATTGCGCGTGTGGGACGTACTGTTCTACGAAGGCAGCAAGGCCCTATTTCGAATTGCGTTAGCGATCTTCAAACTCGGGGAGCAGAGGATCAAGGATGTGAGTGATAGCATGGAGATTTTCCAGGTAGTGCAGGCGCTACCGAGGGGGATGCTGGATGTAGGGATGCTCACGAAGGTGGCGTGGAGGAGGGGCGGCGTAAGTCAGGAATGGGTGGAGAAGAAGAGGAAAGAGAGGAGGAAATGGTATGCTAGGGAGAGAGCGGAGAAAGGTATCCAGAGCCCCGGAAGTGGCGGGAGGAGATCAAGAGATGATGCCACGCCCATGCTCGTGAGAGCAAACTCGACCTGGAGGAGAAAAGTCAGGCTTGGGAGAGAAGCCACCTAGAGTCTTGCTGTCTGGATTGCAAGGCTTCTCTGTGTCATAAAAAGTTCGATTGGCTTTGTTAGAGCTTCTGTATCTTTTGCATACAACGATGCGACGCACATATACGACGCTACGCAGCGCTTTAGACAGGGAAAGGCGCCGGCCATTATTACCACATCTAGCTTCTAGCACACAATATTAATCCATTTCCCACGTGAAGATCTGTATCACGCTCGTCACTCCTCTCTTTTTAAAATCAGGAACTAATCAATCAACCCACCCAGCCACCCTCCAACATTCCTACTGTACTGTAGAAGCCACACCCCCAACACCCTTCCACCCTTCCCTTCCACCCTCCCCTTCCTCCCCAATCTTCCCAACCCCCCCCCCCAACAAAACATCCTCCCCATTTTCTTCACCCCACCCGCCGCAAAACAGCCTAGGTAGTCCCTCCGCTCCGCTCCGCCACGAGATGCCCTGCTCGCGATCAGATACAGACACTGGAGTGTATACTCTATGCTTGCTTTTATTGTTGGTTTTTTTAAGGGGTAAAGTGGATGTTTCGGTTGGGTAGAGATGCGAAGGGGGGGGGGGGGTGTGATTGGGTTTTTTGGGGGGTTTGGGTTTTTGGGGTTTTGGGGTTTAGGGGGTGGTTATAGGAACTGAATTGTGGTAAAGGTGGTAAGGTGGTAAGGTGAGAAGGTATGTCCTAGGTAGGGATTTGGAAGCTGTTCGAAAAAGCTTTTTTGGTATTTATATATCAGCGCTGTTTCATTTACTACTATCTGGACGGAAAAACCTATATCTCCACCTATAAATACCTCTGAAACCCTAAGCTCTCCTATGTAAAACCCCCCTTAACCCCCCGAAAAACCCACATATCCCTTCCTCCCCCCGAGCCGCACCTACAAAAACACACTCACCCCTACCAACCCCACAAGCACAGCCCCAAGCCACTGCACAGCGTAACCCACCGAGCCGGCACCCGTGAAGGAGGGCGAGGGCGACGTGGGAGAGAGGGTTCCGTTCGAGAAAGTGCTGTTTGAGTGGTTGCCGTTGTAGGTGGAGTTTGAGAGCGGGAGGGGTTTTGCTGAGGGGGTCTAGAAGGATGTTAGATATGGGATTCGAGGGGAAAGGTAGGAGACGAACGGAAGTCCAGGCATAAGTTGTTGTTTCCGTATCCAGCATGGTAGCTATTTTGTCTTCGACTGTGGTTGTGCCGGCTGAGATGTCGGGGCCTAGACTCGTCGCTGTGGCTGTTGTTGTGGCTACGCTGACGCTCATGTCGGGGGGGAGTTCGAAATTGACGCCGACGGATTTGCACATGTTTTGGGTGAAGCCGAGGGTTACTGTTGGGAAATGTTAGGGGGTTGGGATTTTGGGGTAAGGGAAATGGAGCGTACACTGCTGGTCAGAAACACTGCAAGTGCGGGCGATTAGGGATTGGAGGGAGCCCATGAATGCGGGGGTGCAGAAGCAGTGGACGTCGACGTCGGTGCAGCCGGCGGCTGTGATGGCGGATTCGGTCACTTTTGCCTAGGCCGTTATTAGCGGATTGAAAGACCAAGGAACGTGCGTGGAGGCAATGAGGAAGGCTTACAGCGCACTGTGGGATGCTTGAAAGCTGTGCACTGATAAATGGCATGGCCAGAGCGGCCAATGTCGCAATGGTCGAGATGTGCATCTTGCAGTGATGTTGTCGAAACGATTATTGTTGGTCTCGGAGAGGGTAACACCACTCTGACAGACGCAGAGAACGACGCTCTAGGAGAAGGTTGATTTTTTGGGATATGTACGAGAGTACCTTGCTGGCGGCGAACAAAGGCCGGAAAGCCCTGCGCTTGGTCTGATGGAAACGGACATTTCGAGAGTTACGATGGTGGAGTAGCGACGCCACGAGGCGATCAAGACAAAGACACGGTGATCCAAGCGATGCAATAATAAAAAACTGCTATACTCTGGACCGTCGTCGTGTTCCTTCTGAAGCCCTACCATTCCGTGGTAGAAGTCTTGCCAGGACAATCCTCGGGACACTAGTTGTCTTGCTCATGGAAATAGATGATTGTCACCATCTGCGCTTGGCTAGTCTTGTCTATCCACAGCATAATATCTGCATGATTGACAAAGAATCGAAACCGCGTTCAGAAATGACATTGCTGTAATACCTTAGTTGAGAGAAGATTTCGTACATGGTGTAGTCGTATAAGGGGTATGCACCAGGTCCACCAGGACATCCGTGGGGCCCGAGAATTGACCTCTTGTTGTCGAGCAAGCCAAGAAGCACATGCGCTAATCCAATAAGAAATGATACATCAGAATCACGCTGTCAGTACGGAATAGGTAGACTCATATCATGCACCTTTCCTCGGCTCGGGCAATTGGTCTGATTCTAAGATCGCTTCAGGGCAGAGGTCGATTCTCATCTTCGGGGGCCGCACGTGTGTCCACTGTACAGTAAAGCCCACACACAAATTGGACTGCACGGCGGCTTGTAGCGCCGAGGTCTGAGCGACTGCTTAGAGAAATACAGTACCTATGGATGTGATTACACAGCGATGGCTTGGGAAATGATTTCCAGATCACTGCAAGCCAATTGATCAAATGTAGACTTCTTAAGAAGTGGATTGGCAGCGGCATGAGCACTCCGTCGGTCTAGAATCCGAAATGGAGATGTACAGAATTAAGTTAATGGAATATCGCGGTTGCAATGATACTAAGTAAGGTAACGTACGTGGGGCACTAACTTGACAACTTTCATGCCATCAACCGAATCGAAATTTGTCGTATCCTGGATGCCGGGTCGGAATATCGCTCAGGCCATTCGGGGCTTGTACGAAGAGCGAAGACAGCGACTGGTATGCGAAGCCCGATGGGCAACGATGCGCATACGATTCGCCTCGGAAAGTCAGGCTGTCTGAGAGGACTATCGCCTAAGTCTCATACAGGTACGGAAGTAGTACTCGCTGAGTTGGTCTTCTGGATTCATTCTTAGGCTCGATACTCACGCCCCTTGCGCTTTAGTATCAGGCACACGATTCGTATCAGGAATCCCCCTGGCTCCCTCGTTGACTTGTTGTCGCGACTTGCGGAACAGGGCATGGGCACAAAAATTGGGAGAAGCAGCTGACCACCCTGTTCAATGCCACATAGGCTATGTAATGCCAGGTTCTTTCTCCTAGCGGATGATCAGTCGCGTTACACTGTAGGGATTTTCGGAAGGTGAGATGGGGCGACGTGAGTAGTGATGTACCCGAATTGATTGATATATAAGATATGCCTATTCTATCAGACGAACTTTCTATAAGATATGATTCCAAATAGCCCGCCTGTAACATAGAGCGGAGATTGTTTTATAAGATGTGGCTTTTTAATATCAAGGTTGATGCTTCGAATTAGCATGGTGCCTGGAGGGTAGAGCTTAGTAATCAAGAACAATACTACCTGAGGCAATAAGGTAGTATTCGGTCAAAAAGACCACGGTTTTTGGTGTTTACCATAGTAATTCCTTGTTCTTTTTCCTCGATCTCTTAGCGCGTCCGGCTATAAGACGATATGAGCTATGAAGGGTGTTTGCACATAAAAGGTGGTTCAAAACGACCTGAAGTAAATCCAACAGCCCCCGTATAAGATTACTACTAGAATATCTTATATGTCAGATAACGCGGTATCATATGCCAGAGAGAGATGCAGAAGGGCGGTAACGGAGTAGAGGGTCAGCAATGCTTCTGTTCTCCGATGCCCCGTTCGGGTTCCCATGAGTCCGTGAAGAGCATGGCCAACGAGAACGTCGAGGTTGACCGCTTCACCAGCCTCCTTCTCGTGCTGGCGGGGTGGGGCCGAATGGGAATGACGTCCGAGGGGTTTTTTCTCTCTCCAAAACGACTAGTCCAAATGCCGCAGCGAATTGCCTCAACAATACCTTGATTACCTAAGGTACTGTAAGTATTCTATAACTATTCTACAACTGTGCTATAACTGTGCTATAACTGTTCTATAACTGTTCTATCACTATTCTGTTCTTTTTCCCGTGACCCAAGGCGTCGAGGCGTCGAGGGTTTCACGTTCCGGATGTTTAATTTCAAGCTGCCGATTGGCTGTGATGAGAGCCCCAGCGTACCGCAGTCTCCTTACAGCCTAAGGTAAGGTACCTATGACAGCCTAGGTACCTATGGCAGCCTACCTAAGGTACCTATTTGCACGCCACGGAAAAGTCTTGCCAGCCCCATCCAGGGACTAACGGAACCCTAAGGCCATCCCGAATCTCCTACAACTGCAAGGGGCAGCAACATCGTTCTAGAAAAGGAGAAACACGGCTTGTGGCGAGAGCCTTGTGAGTCTAGAGTGACCCGGGACTGCGGTTCCCAGAATCCCTACTGCCGTTAACGGAATAGATAGACTAAGACAGCAGACAGTAGCAGTAGTCCAGTACCCATAAACGGACGGCGTGGCAACCCTGCAAGTGTATTAACGCAAGTGAATGTAACCCGTTGGCGAAAAAAAAAAGAAAACGAGAACCTGCTGACCCAATGACCCAATGACTTCGCCAGCTCAAGGTATTGGCTGCAGTCTGGCACCCAACAACACATGTAAACTGACACTACCTTATTCCGTACTCTCTACTCCGTACCTACCTACCCAGAAGGTACGCCCCAGGGGTGAAAGGGCACACAGTAGGAACACAACAACAGGCCTTTCTCTTTTCTACTCTACCGTAAGGTCCATACATACCTTACCTATCTATTGTTTCATATGCGTCTTCCGCCGACACACGTTCCATGATATTATTCCGAAGCTCCATGCTTTGTCCTCCTTAGATCCGTGGTCCAGTCAATCCTTCTTTTCTCTTCCTGTCCACTGCTACCTCGCCCCCCCCGCCGTTTGGAACATCTCGTTGATCTCTACCTGGACAGTACTCGTCGTTTATATAAACATAGATCCCCCAATACTTTGAGTTTGCGCTTGCTCTAGCGTACCAAACACACATTGATGCAAGAATAGATGGAGGATGTTGATGGTCCATAATTGAACGCCTTCACCCAGTGCTCCCATCTCAAGAACATGCAAGCACCGTAACAACAAGCCAGCGCTCCCTAGGTGGGCAAGCTGCCCAACATGGCTGGCGGACTCCCCAAAGGCTTAATCGCAACCAACGAGAACGTCTCAAGTGAGATCGAGAGGGAAGACCGGATAGCTGTCGAGGACATAACTAAGCTATGGAGAGGTAGCTTCGCTGTTCTTCATACTGCCCAAATAACAAAAGCTGATGTTCTGCCCCATTATTAGTCTACTCGGCTAACAAAGGCGTGCTTGAAGACGACGTGGGATCACGGCTGGAGAACTTCTTCTGGAGGATCTGGGGTAACAAGGCTATCCGAGATCGCATCAGAGGGAAACAGGTCGCTGCGTTGTTCAGCACTATTTCGGAAGGTGGATTCATAAGGACGACACCGACGCAGTCACCGCGGAACTCAAGAAGCATTGGGAATTTTAGGACGCCTGTTCCAGATAGAAGCCCTACTACGTCGCCGCCCTTTACACTCGGACCTTCCACGTCTGGCCCCTCTTCGACATCTGAAGCCCAAAATGACAGCAAGCAGAGCATCGCTACTGTTCAAGGCCTCGGTCCTACGTTATCTGCCCCAGTCTCAACGTCCCTGGAAAGGAAAAGTCCTGTGACACTACCGCCTATATTGAAAAAGCCGACGGATGGATCTTCGATTAAGCTGAACAAAAGTGCACGAATCATATCGGCACCTCCAACGGAGGTTAGCCGCGCTATGGCGAGCAGTAGTCAGATTGCAGACATTGCTTCGATACCCTCATCTAAGAAAGGACCTGGAACAATTCGATTTGATGACAATATAAAAAGCTCTTCGACCAAGGTTCCAATTCCTACTGCCCAGAGCTCGGACAAATCTACGAGGCCGCAAGAACAACCTTCCCAAAAGTCATCTCGGAAGAAAGCGACGTTCATTGTTGGAGCCGGACCCAGTAAAAAGAGACCTGTGGCGGTGCGTCAAAGGTCATCGCAGTCATCCTCCAGTGCGGCCTCGAGCGTGGCGTCTCCGCCTCCGCCTGCCCCCAGCATTGCCGCTCAGCGTGGGATCTTGAACGTCAGCCCAAGCTCTCGTGTGTCTGGCCATCCCACGCAGTCACTTTCAACAAGGAACTCTACATCGGGCAGTTCGCATCCAACTAAAGTGGAAAATTCAACGCCTCGAGATGAGTCACCCAGCGAAGACACGAGCGAATACTCTAGTGGCGATGTAGGTGGCGAGGCCACCGATGGTGGAGACCGAGAAGTGAATAAGAGTCCGCTAGTCGATCCCAACTTCCGCTCGAAGTTTGTTGACAAAACGCAACCCCCACAACGATCGTTTGCTTCGCTATCGTCATTAGCCCCCAAATCTACTGCCGTTGCGGCAGCTCCCGCCTCTTATCAAGCCGCTGGCATGATGGGCTTCGGACAACCGACACAACAGGCTGGTGGGGGCAGGAACAGGGTGGACTTTCCAGGAAGGGCAGCGTTGGCTGCTGCAGATGAAGATCGGGGCTTAACCAAGACGAAAAGCCAGCTTACGTTGCTCCTAGATAAAGATCGACGGGCAGGTGACGATGGGCAAAGGCAAGGTGAAGGGGGAAGGCGGCGGAGGTCGCCGCCTTGACCGTCGACGAATTTCCAAGATGGCCTTAGATGTACTAATATTGTACCTTCTTGATAGCGTTCAAGCGAGCAGGGTTTTACGTACTATTGGTGCTGGGTTTGCATAGCGAGGCAGATCTGGTAGGTATGGCTTTGCTACCTGCTGGATGAGATTTAGCGAAAAGTGCTTCTCGAACAATCACATGCTTCTGTGTGGCATGCAATTGGGGGCGAAGATCTGACGTTCCGTGCTTCTTGATACCCTTCTCATTCCTTGGAATTCCCCGTGAGCACTACAGTATTCGGATGCCTACTGAACGTCTACCATTCCTTTCCCTGCTCTCCGTTTCGCTGGCTACAAGTCCCAAACAAGGCGAACGACCTTACTGCTATCCCTTCTGAGTGCTAACCTGCTTTTATAAATTGTGAGGGTCTTGTGGATAACTAATAGCTTACACGTTTCAATATATGATACTGATGCTGCCGCTCACTCAGATGGTTCGGAATAATCCTACAGGTCCCTCAATTCTACATGCTAACAATTGCACGGACTGAAAACACGAGACGCCTTTGTAGCACATGGACTGCAGGCTCAGAACCCTTTTCCACGAACCAACCCGGAGAAAGAGTTGTTTTACCCATAACAAAGACCGTTTTGTAAGTACCTGATTCTCTTGACTGTGCCCACCAGGACCGAAGAGAAAGGTCCTGTTGATACATTGTAGTCCAGTCATAAACAATACATACAGCCATTCACGAAGCACTCACGCCAGCAAGGGCTATGTCTCGGAGGTGAGTTCATGAAGTAGTAAGTGACTTGAGAATTGACAAGGCGTTGCCTCTCAGAGGATAAAAGGCGCGCGTAGATTCTGTTCTACAGCGGATGGGGTTAGCGTCGTTTCATGTTTGTTCGAGAGGCTGCGTAATCGCCAAAGCATCGCCCCTCAGTCCACCTTTGCTACTTCTCTTCCATCAACCAACTTTCCATCACCATAAACATCATCTACAGGACATTACAGATAATACACGAATATGTTGCTTCCAACATTTCTTTCAGCATCCGCCCTGGCGTTGACCGCCAACGCCTTCCTCCTCCCTCTCGAAGTCACCGACGACCAAACCTCGCCTTTCGATCCCACGTCCTTCGCTCAGCAATCTCAAACCATCAACCTTGACTGCTCTACCTGTCCCTTCGCTCTTGGTAAGAACCAGGATGGCACGGTCTGGAAACAAGGCATTCAGAACGATCTTGTGATGGAGTTTACAGCCGAGGACAACAGCCTCAAGCTAAACGGCGTGCCTTTCTACCCAGTCGCCATGCCTCCTCTTCCCCCAGCGATTTCGGCGGAGCAAGTCCGTAAAGACGGAGAGGAAGATCCGTCCATCCCGACTAACGTGGAGCCTGTGAGATTGTCGTACAGCCTCGAGTTTGAGAAGGAGAAGGCGACCAAAGGTCCTCAGGACCCCGTCTTGGTCGAGGCTCTGATGACCGTCATGGGTCTTGAGGGACAGATGGTCAGAGTCGATAACATCGAGATCAAAGCCTTGAAGGCTCCCGACGGCGAAGTAAGCATCCAGGTCCTCCCGCAATCAGTTCATCATCGAGCTAACCGTCACAGCTCAAACTTCTTTCCGTCTCCTCCCAAACCCCCTCTCCCAACGCGCCTGACGCAAAATGCACAAATATCATGTGCCGCGTCTTCACCAAAATCGCAACCAAACTCCACAAAGCCGGCAAGAAGATGAAGCACGTCTGCATGAAATGCCTCCAACGCCTCCAAGCCCTCAAGCACCACGGCGGTCACCCCAACATGCCCTCTGTTCCCGACATGCCGTCTATACCCTCCGTCCCAGCTATGCCCGAAAGCGTCAAGCTCCCCACCCACCACCACTTTCAAATGGGCCACCACGGCCATCACGGATGGGCGCACAAACTCGCCCACAAATGCAAGAAGATTTTCGCATTCGTCATCCTCCCGATCCTTATCGGCGGCGCTTTCGGCCTTGCCGCTGCCGCCGTGGGCATGTTGGTGGGCCAGATTGTCGTCTCCTTGTGGCTAAGACGCCATCGCAATGATGTGCAATACCAGGCTGTGGAGACTGACGATGGAGAGCAGGGACTACCCAAGTACGAGGAACTTGACGGTGTGCAGGCTGGGGATGAGAAGGAGGGATTGGTTGAGAAGATTTAGATGCTGGGTTTGTGCGTGACTATGATGTTGTGGAGGAGGGTTGGATGAGGTGGGTTTGGAGGATGAGGATGGTGTTTTGGCGGGATGGGAGATTGGGAAGCGGGTGCGTTGCTGCGATTCGAGCCGTAGTAACTTTGGCTGTTCACTCTCCTTTCCATTTTCCATTTTCCCTTTGACTTTTCTTTAGATAGGAATGTATGCAAGGCGTTCTTCCCTTACAGCTCCAACCATCGGGACTACAACGTGCATTTGCGTGAATCGACCCTGTTTCTTTTACGCGCAGGTCTACTCAACCGGTGAATTTTTCTTTTTCCCCTCGCCCCTTTAACTCGATCCTACTGTATCTATGACTCTTTGTGTTCTCCACACCCCTTTCCCCCCCCCCCCCTCCTCATCACCTCCCTCCACCTCCCACCCCCCACAAGTCCCCCCACAAGTCCCCCCACAACCCCCCCCCCCCCCCCAAAAAAGCACCATCCATCCATCCATCCACCCATCCGCACGAATCAACGCGAGCTGTACCGAAGACACGAGAACCGTGCGATTGGGTGGATCGTGGGGGAATTTGGGGAGAGGTGGTTGTAGGGTTTTATGTAAAGGGCCTCTAGGAAAGCTAGCTAGGTCTTGTCGTTTTGGAATGTTGTTGCTTTTTTGGGGGGGGGGCTTGAGGGTGGTGGGGGGGGAAGGTTTGGAAATTGGGGGGTTTGGGTTGTTCGTGGCATTGGCGGGTGGGAGTATGCATGCACTACTACTACTACTACTATGTATACCCTTGTCAAGCTGACCAGAGACTAGGGATAGGAATATCGCTGCGAGTGGGTTTTGGGGGTTGTGTACATGGGCGTTGGCATTTTTGCTTTGCTTTGCTTTTTTTTTTTTTTTTTTTTTTTGTGTTTGGGCAGGGTCGAGATATATCGTTACAACTAAAGAGCGAAATTCGTTTATAGAAATCATGTCGGGTATATACTGTAAATGGCAAAGCCCCAAAAAAAAAGTACGTCGTTCCCCTGGTGTTTGTGATACAGATCAATCAGACACCTAGACTCCACGCCCCGGTTCATTTCCTGGTAAGTAAACGCCGGCTCCGTGTATATTTTCGGGCAAAGATGACCAGCACCTCTTCAAAACCTTCACCAACACACCAAGGATTCATGTCCAGCTACAATCGTAGTTCAACCGCCATCGCCGGCAGGAACGCCGCGCCATGAGTGTGCGCGGGGTGGGGAAGAGGCGGCGCAGGAATGCGGGGCCGTGATGGGACTGGAGGTGGTGGGGCGGTGCTGGGGCGGGTAGAGGAGGGGCGGCGGAGATTCATGGCCTATAGTGGAGAGTCAGGAAAAAGCTGTTGGCTAGGAGGTGTATGACTCGGGGTGGACCGGGAGGAGGAAACGTACGGTACAATCCTGGCATCTGCCACCGGGGCTGTTGGTACGGCCGCGACAGCCGCGGGGTTGGTTGATGCAGGTGTAGAACATTTTTGGCGGGTTTGGAAATGAGAGGGAGGAGTCTGAAGTGCGGGGGAGGAATGGAGGGGTGGAGTAGAGGGGTGGAAGGAGGACAAGAGATTGTGGTGATGGGAGCTGTGAAAGGAGATTGTAGACTTGAATGCTAGGAATGCTGTTCTAGAAGCTTGAATGAGGGACGAACAGTAGTAGAAGTTGAGCAATTGCAAACGGACTCGTGACACTTTGGCGGCCTCACTCGTACTAATACTACTGTTACAAAGATCCCACCGTCGCAAACGCTTCTAAGGAAACACGCATACCCTGGGCGGTGCTGGCAAGTGACGCTGACATGTTGAGATTTTCAGAGGGTAATCGTTCGGGAAGAGATGGTTCCAAAGGTCTGGAACAGTCAATCAGATTGTATGCGCGATGCAGTGAAACGCAGGACGCAACGGTGCTGCCGTAGGCCGTTTCAAGTAGATACAGGGGTGGGGGTGGTGGGGCGGAAGGACCATGGTAGTCGGACCGTTGTTGGCACTCAATGCTTGATTTGAAGTCGACTTCCGTTGGGATCGAAGAGAGCACTGACTGATGCAGCATGAATCGGTTTGTACATTGAACCTTCGAGGGCACACCTAACACTGTAGTGTGCAGCGGTCTCCCGAGTAGGTGGCCTCACCGTTTCAACCCCCAACCAAAGACACTCTGCGTACATACCTTAGGCGATCGTTGTTCATCAACTTACTTACTGGTACCGAGTATGAAACGCCGCTCCCGCAAAGGCTTCGGGCACCATAAGATGGCTAAGAGCCTGGCTGCCAATGCCGCATATGATCGCAAGGGACTGGAGTGGTCGCTGTAGATCATATGGAAAGGATAAGTCCAAGTTACAGCACGCATGTCGATGGCATGCAGGCGTCGACAGCCAATTTCTGAGATCAGTGACTGTCTAATGCGGCCATGCATTTGGTCGATCCGAAAGAACCATATGACAAACAGAAACCAGAGTGCATATCCAGTCAAGCAGCTCTGAGCCCGACCGGTGCATGCACTATATTATGAAAAGCCCGTGGCATCCGACGAACAAAGCATACAAAATGCTTCCTTTGAAGTAGGCCCAGGGGATATTGGATCGATCACAGAGACCTCTTGTTGCTTCTCTCTTCGAGATCTTCCATGATAAGCGGAAAATCAATGCTCATGTCCAGGGTTCTTGACTACTAGCCTTGGTGCATCTTTCAATCCGCCAGATGGCTATCGGCCAAAGAGCCATGCGAACCCGCGTGTTCGGTCACAGGTGGTAGACTACTCACGACGACGCGAGGGCGACCGCCAGGGGTCTTCCTAACCAGCTTGACAATCGGATATCTGAACATCGAATGTTTCGGCGCCATCTTACTCGGCCATTGCTCCGGTGGATGCACCGTCTTTGTAACGATTCACCCAACGGTCAGATAGATCGGACCTGATACTTCGTAGACACAAGGTATATCATCGGAATGATCAAAGTGTATGGGACGAGGCTACAATGTTAATTTGCTAATACGCCATGCACCCAACACCACGAGAACGTCTGAACAAGTTGCGGGATCTAAGGCTTAGAAATTTTCAAACGAGGTTAGTGGCAGATCAGTAGGTTGGTATAGCTCGTACTGCAAGAATAGTATCCGTTTGGGAGAGGATTGCTTGGTCAAACTAGCCGATGAGACGAAATTGATCCGTAAAGCTGGGATTAATTACCAGCATCATACGCATCCAACATCTTGAATTTGACGTGACGTGTGAATACACTTAGGCGGTCTGATCAAGTCTGATTAATACGGGAAGCTATTCGTAAGCTTAGAACGAGCTCCTGTGACAGCTAACATAGCGAACATACCATTGCGATGATAGGCTATCCCGAGTGGCCGAGAATTGTTAGTCCTGATGATTTACACCCTTCTCAAGCGGCTAGTATGCTCATCATGATGAACCACCCGCCTGAGGCTCCAATAATCATTGCGAGTATTAATGTCCTGCCTTCCCAAGTCAAAACAAGGAAAGCAAGTAAACCGACAACGATCTCTTTTCTCCGCGCCGTTGCCCTTCTTTGCCTCCATTGCGGATTAATGGTAAACGGAGGATTAATTCTTACATCACCGTCTGCGGCTGCCTCAGTAGGAGTAGGGATGGCAGTGATGGGTAGTGAAAGGGATAACGCTACTGGGCGGTGGTCTGATGTCGACATTAGTGGCAAGGACGTATAGTTGTTCACCCGTATCGAGGCAGACGGATCCTCCGTTTTCATCCATAAGGGAAGATCAAGGTATAATATGCGATCACACCAACTTGGAAACCGGTGTTTTGCCCAATCCCACGTTGAACCGTCGTTTGTCTCCGCAACTGCTTGTTGCTTGTCGGAGTATTTGTACGTAGGGGCGAAACGAATGGATGCTTCTCTCAGACCATGGCATGTTCTTCCTGCTCTTAGCTCGCTCGAAAGCTGGTCTTCCTTGAGGAGATTTGAGTAGTGCCTAGGACCAGTAACGTCTTTAGTCGGTTGGGGATACAACTGGTAATCAACTGGAGAAGGCTTGGATCGCGAGGTCCGGTAATTGAGATCACCAGCTAGAATTAGGTGCGAGGTAGGCGTATACAGCCCCGATGTGGGAATTGTGAAATTATCGGGAGATCCTGGAAGTAATGGCTCATCTTCACCTGTATTTCTGTGCGAGGCTCGGAGCTTGGTAGCGGTCCGAACAGCATTCTCGTTCACTGGAGTAAACACCAAACCTCGCACGATATTTTTCCAATCTTCGTTGCGCCTCTCAAGGCCGTTTTCCATGGGTGCTAGATGTGCGGCGACCGCTGCCAATTCAATGACCTCGTCTTCATAGGAATAGCCCATCCTTAGACCAACAGCACCTTTGTTCCCCATCTGTTGCACTCCTACGCCGACGCCGCCAGTCTCTAGCCACTTGATGCGGTTAGCTTGATCATTCGGAATGAAGGCCATAATCGCTGTCATGCCGACGTTTCTGGTGATGATATTGGTGTATTGGGAGCCATTGGGCATTGCCGTTGCTGCAGCTTCAACTGCATGGCGAAATCTGTCAAAATATGGTGTCAAGTATGATCCACCAAGGAAAGCGTAGGCAATTGGTGCAACCTCTTGGAGGGAGAGTATAAGAACATCAGGCGCTTGGGGTTTAGGCAAAGCATCTAAAAGATGTCGGGCAAAAACTTTAGGATCAACTTTTTCTCGAGCGCAGTTGAAAGTAACAATGTAAATGTTGAGGGCGGACATCCTCAAAGAACCATGTACCAGAGTCCAAAGAAGGTAGGCAGGAGTTGCTCTGGAAGTTGGTGTCGTGCTTCTACGCGTGGTCTAGGATGAGACCTCGGTTATACCCGTTCACCCTAATGTAAGCCCTACCCGGGTATCGAATTAGGTCGTATCTAAACCATATGGAGAACGATTGTTTTTCTTCGCCTTTCACGGTTTCACCCCGTTCCAGCTCGCTCTCACTATGTTACTGTCACCATCCTTAATTTGTTCGACCCAGAAAATCTCCCTCTAATGAGCACAGATGGGGCTCTGCTTGTTCGCTTCCAGAAGTTATTATCCTTTCCGCTCAACATTTTGAAGCATATTGGGCGCATTGTTTGGGTGACGTCTGGCATTTGATTAAAAAGAGCAAAGTAGGTGGTGGCTAAAGCACTAGCGGGAACACTTGGCCAAAGAGATAAGAGACACATAAAGCTGAAAACAATTATCTATCTCGATGCCAGCGCCAGTCTGGATAGCCGCTATGTGTGACGAAGGTATGGGCTTTATGGAATACAATCATGTCATAATTGGTATAGGTTAAATTGAGCTAACAATGGGCAACCTGAAGTAACTTTTACTGTTCAGCATGAGTCCTGATTCGAAAGATCTGTGGGGAGCAAAATGTTGTGCAAACCGCGTTTTCCCTCATACATATGGTACATCGATATAGAGCACGAAGAGAACCAGACTCTTACCCCCACTAATCAACTACAGCTTCGCCTCAGGCGTACTCGCTGCTTGGATCCTAAAATTGGTCCGTGGATGATGGATGCGGATCTCTTTCCCACCAACCTTGGTCTGGACCGTCACAACCGACTCCTTCAAAGTCAAGGCTACCAGCCGGCCTCGATCATGATGCTTGAAACCAGTATCGATAGGCCACACTTCAACATCCTCACCCTTTTTCAAGGCTAAAGGATCACTGTCGTCTACTTGACCTTCTGGTTCAGCGAATTCCGCTTGTGAGACGAATTTGACAGCATCAGCCCCCTTTAGTGTTACAGGCTTTGGTGAAGATGACTTGGCGGCAGACATTGCCTTGCTAAAGCGGTCAAGATATGCGAAGACTTTAGGGAACTGCTTTTCGGAGATAAGTGAAGGTGGGAGCGCGCCCTTGAGCTCGACAAGCCAATGGAACGGCCAAATAGCTGAGAGACAAAGTTTCATTGGTCAGTAAATTCTTGGAGTCCCTTCGGATTGACTAACCCTCAATGTCCGCCAAGGAAGGCTTTGCAGTTTTCAAGATCCATTCTCTACCATCGGCTAAAAGCCCAGTCTCTAGGAAGTCGAAGTTATCCATCATCTGCGCCAATGCCTCGGGCCTCATCTTTGTGACATCTGACTTCGCCCAGCTTCTGCCAGTATACTCTTCACGGTCCTTCGTGAACTTCGGATCCTTCAATAGCGGCATTTCTGGGGGAATAAGTTGAGCTGCTCGTGCGAACACGCCTCCGTCGACTGTCCACTTCTCAAGTAGCTTCTCAACGGCTTTCTGGTCGGGCTGCGAAGCACCTAGAGCACCCTCAGGAAACCTTTCTTCTAGTTTCTGCAGGATCAGGCGAGTATCGCAGTAAACGTCCCGACCAATGGACATGATAGGGATTCTCCGGTACTTTATTCCCAGGGCGTTAAGGTCTTCCCTGGGAAGGGTCGGTGGTTGGATCTGATGTTTGTTAGATCACAGGTGACCGACCAGGGTGTGGCTAGCTCACACATTGTCCGTACTCAATCCCTCGTAAGGTAAGGTACCAGATGATCTAAGAGGACACATTTCAACACAGGGAACTCAGTGCTTGCAAATGATTGACCAACCCTCTTAGCAAATGGCGAGAACGAGTAATGAAAGAGAACTATATCGTTATGAGACGCCATGATGAACTGTGAAAATTGGGAGATGAAGGGGATGAAGCACGGTTCTAAGTTCATAAAGGAAGAACACTAAAGCTCTCTCCGCATTTCGACAAAACATCATCATCGCTTGGGCCTCGGCATATAAGTGCGGCGTTTAGTTAATTAAAGCCGACCGGAATCTACACACTAACTCGGCTTCAATGCCTCAACTCTCAATAACGATCTATCTTACTGCACAAGGTACTAGTAACTGTTTATTTCTTTTGCTTCTCGTCTCTACCACGCTTTCCATAGTACTCATTCCTAATTCAGTGTCAACATAAGGAGGAGTCAAAGCTTCACATGGACTTACATTTTCTTCCCCCTATCAGCCTCAGTTGCTGTTCCTTCCAGACGATCCAAAGCTTCCTCTATTAGACCGATGTGGCCTCGTAGGGTACCTAGTCGAAGCGTGAATTCAGTGATAGGCTACAAAGAGACATAGTTTCATACAATTGACTCAGAAACGAGGGAGGCTAGTAACAGAGTAGACATTGCCTCTTTTCAACCAATCTTAACATATCCATATACATACCTTCGAGCTCATCCATCCGGGCCTCGTGTTCTTCAAGGTTATAAACATGATGTGACCGTAGGTATAGTGTAGATCCTGCTATTGCGGAAATGTTGAGGCCAAGGAGAACCAACGGGTTTCGGAGGAACGACATAATATTGGAAATCTTTACTATCCAAGAAAGAGTATCACTGCAAGGGAAGGAATAAGTACTGTCGAATTGTCGATTCATAGATATCGTATGATCGATGATGGCTTCAATGAACGCTAAGATAAGATTAGGTCGCGCTCGTCGCGTGGAAACGTGACTCGCTTTTGTCTCTTGAATTGGGCGATGATAATTCAGATTTTCAACATGTCTACTCTATAATCGGTACCTATCGTGGGGCTGAGATCTCTTCTGCGCCCTAGAAACCCTTCATGGTCTTCGTAATATGTGTTCTTCGCAGCCGTTCCTCCCTTCTTCGCCCATCTCCCTCAATGCAGGTCATAGACGAAAATCACGATTTACCTACAAGCAACTTTCCCAGCTTAGCCTCTCCTCAACCTCCTGTCCACTTCGAGTCATAGCCCATATTGACCTGGATGCCTTCTACGCTCAGGTAGAGGGCGTAAGGCTGGGTATAGCTGAGGATCAGCCACTCGCAGTTCAGGTACGCATGGGACTCCCGCGGGTGCGGACTGCACGATTGATATATTCTATAGCAATGGCAAGGCCTCATTGCAATCAACTACCCCGCGAGAAAGTTCGGTATGAACAGGCATGTAAATATTACCGAAGCCAAGAAGTTATGTCCAGAATTGATCATGCAACATGTCGCTACGTGGAAGGAAGGAGATGAGAAATGGGCTTACCATCCGGATGCCTTCGCAAACATTGCGACCCATAAAGTGTCGCTGGATCCTTATAGGTTAGAGTCAAGAAGGATACTGGCGTGCGTCAAAGATGTGCTCCCACCACCACCAATACAGAGAGTAGAGAAGGCTAGTGTTGATGAATTCTTCCTGGATCTTTCAGCGCAGATTCATTGCACGCTTCTCGAGAGGTATCCCGAGATCAGTGGTCCTGCTCCGTATGATGACCCTACCGAATTCCTGCCGCGCCCTCCTACTACAGCCCTTGACTGGAAGACCGATGCGCTAGTGGATCTTGACGTTACTGAGACGGAGGACGATGATCCTGACTGGGATGATGTCGCTATGTGTATCGGATCCGAAATTGTGCGTTCAGTACGCGCTGCAATTGTTAAATGTCTAAAGTACACTTGCTCTGCTGGTATCGCACGTAATAAAACGATCGCGAAACTAGGATCCGGCCACAAGAAGCCCAACCAGCAGACCATCGTGAGAAATCGAGCTGTGCAGTATTTTCTTGGAGATATCAAATACACAAAAATTCGAAATCTAGGAGGGAAACTGGGCGAAGAAGTGGCTTCTAAGTTTGGTACAGATCAAGTTCAAGAACTACTAAAAGCGCCACTTGAGCACCTAAAGTCGCGAATAGGTGATGATACTGGCACGTGGGTCTATCAAGTTATCAGGGGTGAGGACTACAGTGAGGTAAATTCTCGTACGCAGATAAAGTCAATGCTCTCTGCCAAATCCTTCCGCCCAAGTATAAACACCTTTGAACAAGCTGTTAGATGGTTACGGATCTTTGCGGCCGACATCTTCTCACGACTGGTTGAAGAAGGAGTTGTTGAGAATAAGCGAAGACCTAAGACTATCAACTTACACCATAGGCAAGCTGGGCAAATGCGGTCACGTCAAGCCCCGATCCCTACGGGTAGACCCATCAATGAATCTCTACTGTTTGGCATTGCAAAAAATCTGCTGGGACAAATTGTGGTAGATGGCAGGGCGTGGCCATGTGCGAATCTTCAGCTCAGCGTGGGCGGTCTCGAGGATGGTCCGAAAGGCAACCTAGGAATTGGTGGCTTTCTGCTTCGAGAAGAAGCAAAAACGATGAAAGCCACGGCACGAGACGCCGAACAGCACCTGTTTGCCGAAAATGAAGGCCAACCCGACAAGCGGCGGAAACTCGAAAATGGAGCCATTCAAAGATTCTTTCCGAGAAGTGAGAGCAGTCATGAAGAGTTCGATGAAGAGGAGATGCTGCCACCTCTTGAGACCGAAAACGGTGTTGAGAAAGACTACAAGTTAAATGAACGTGAATTAGACCTTGAGCCTCGCCAACAGGGGGAAAAACCATTGGAACGTCTTCTGGACGTCGCGCCTTCGCTACATCAGTTTTCAATTGAATCTTATGTTTGTGACCGTTGTAGCAAAGCTATGCCAACAACAAGCAAAAGAGAGCACGAAGATTGGCATTTCGCGAAGGATCTACAGGCACAGGAACGCCAGGAAAGTAGGTCAGATGGCATCGATGAAAGCCCCACGGTCATTCCATCTCACGGGCCCAAGGGATCCAGGAGTGGCAAATCAAGCGCAATCTCAAATCAGAAAAGCGTCGAGAAGGGGCAAAAGCGACTGGCCTTCGGATGATCGAAGTGTAGTAGAGCGACGTAGCTTTACAGTGTGATAAGGCAAAAACCACAGACGAACACATAATGCGCGCAGCCAGCTTGCGTAGCTTAGAGGATACTATCTTTGCCTTTTGTGGTTATGGCCTCCGTTCACACCTTACTGTCTTAGTCACGATTACTATCAGAAGCCCATATCTTCACCTTGCAAGACCTTGCCCCAGGTACAGCTATTTTGTTCGCCGCTCCACCGAACAGACCCAGTCTGTGTGATCACCGTGATATGAGCCTAGGAGGTAGCGGAGGATTGTTTTGTTAAGATTGATTTTAGGATGGAATAGACGTAAGATGCCTTACGCATTCCTTATCGCCCTGAAGCTGACATAGCAATAGCTCTTCCGCCGCGACTGTTCCTAAGTGGGTTGTCCACGTAACTCTTGACGAGTGTCAAATGCAGATCGTACGGAGTCCCAAAAGACAACAGTGGCTGTGGTGGAGATATTGCTAGTACGCACGTCCCTGGCGGTTTAACCTGGAATCTTTCACTATATTGAACGTCTAACGTACCGCTGCTTACAAAATTGGAGCTGAACGGTTTCGCTTCGAAATTCATTCTCTCACTTGTTCGGGGCTCGGCATTCGTGCGTTCAGCTGCACTCGGAGGCCCCAGTCTTTCCGATTGCATATGTATATTACAATGGTCGGAGCGTATTTGCTGGGATTTCGCACCACCTCGCTGATCCTCCGGCTACCATGTGGTGACGGTTGACGCAACGTTGACAAAAACGGCAGCAGGTTGATTGTCAGGGAGCCTCCATTTTCCTCACCTAGAATCCTCTGGCCCCCAAAATACAACACGGCGCCACACGAGGGTCACTTGTTCCTGGCCCTTAGTGTTCCGGCGCGTCCCATCGAAACAGTCATGAGGCTCGGCCAGACAATCTCTTTTCCACCCACATTGCTCGCTATCAAGGTGAGAATGGCGTACGGGCTGGTGTACCAAGTGCCTGTGCCAGGTACAAGATCCCATTTCTAACATACTCTTCTTCTCGGGACTGGCGTAACGCAATTCTCAGTCGAACTTCTCGCCAACTTAGCAGCGACACCGACGGTAGCTGGATCCTTATCAAAGCCGATTCCATTTGGCCCGTCGCTCCCATTCAAAGTATATGGGGCGTAAGCCAGTATGACTGTGATTGTGCATGTTCCTGATATTGTAATCAGCATGCATAGGTCGATAAAACCAACGGCACTCGACCTGTAGTCTAGTCGGCTGGTATGTCCAAGGATGAACATTGTAGTTATATGACTTAACCAAAGCTACATCTATTGTTCCGCGGCGATGAAACCGGTAGCATCGTCATCTTCACGAAAAACTCGATAATATAAAGTATAGTCTGGAGGTGGGAGTGTTCCACCGAGGTTCAGAGCGACTGCTCTGCCATGCACGGGACCCTTCATAATGAGAACAGCGTCAACAATACGCCAAAACTTCGGACCAAGCCATGACGAGTTGGATACACAGTTGGGTAACCAACAAAATCATGGCGTGGATAATTCCAAACTTGATTGGCCAGACCCACGGGCCTGGCTTCCATTGACCAGTTCGCTCCTTTCCCAATCAAGGGGGGCTGCAGCACTCTTTCTTCACAGATTGCATACTTCAACCATGCGCTTAGTCCGATGGCTCTCGAGTGTGAATACCATTGGTGGATGGAGCGCGAAGGAGATGCTCTTCATATAGACCGTTCCTACGAACACGAGATTCAAACTGCTGCGAACGATGCAGTTTCAGCACGACCAGCAGATCATTGATACATGGGAAGCTTCAGACCAGGATTGACCTGCAATCAAACAATGTGCACTGAAAAAGCTGTATGAATCTGAGGACGAGTGGAGACTGTGTCGATTCGGAATCCAAACATGCTAATGCGAAATCAATTCTCAACCATGATGCAAGCAGGCTGAAGGCCAAGACATCCTCCGTTGAGTATCAAGAATCCGGGCCTTGCCCTATTCTACCCTGAAGTCTAGACCCCTTAGGACTATTCTTAGCCTGCTGCAGGAGACGCCAGTTTCCTGCAGAACGATTGTGCAGCAAAAATGCAGCCATCTTATGAAGAAATCAAGAGTCTCCTGACTCCGACATGTCTGATATGCATGAAGTCTTCTGAAATGGAGATGGAGATGGAGATGGAGATGGAGATGGAGATGGAGATTTGGAGAGAGCTTGGTCGAAGCACAGCGTTTGACTGTACGAGTACACCGCCGAGGTCCGTTACTCTTGCAGAGACAATCGTGATTGGTTCGCCAAGGATAGGACCTCTCACAGACCATCCAGGCAACAAGGCAGATAGCAACGATAACATGTAGCAAGAGCTTTTCATATGTAGTGGGATACTTTACATAGAGTACTCCGTAGTCGGTGAAGCAAGTGTGAACCTTGGTGATTCCCAACGATAGGGCAAGAATCGCCTGTTTGGGGGGGGAAGCCTGCGGCGCTTGCCGATCGTAAGTTGCTGCCTTAAGCCTTTGGGGAGGAATTCTCCCGCAGCCTGCAGGTTTCATTGCTGCCCAACGCGAGGCATCACGAATCACGCATCACGAATCACCATAACGCTTCCCACCGGACCAGATTCATTAATATGTACTGTATCTGATCCCCACAATGAGACAGCTATCGCTGAATGGAAGATGAGAGGTACGGAATACATACATCTGATATTGGGCTAAAGCACGTGCTATCGACAACAATTAAACTACGGAATACTCTACTCCGTATTAACAATTGATTGAAGCCATCTGTACTCCGTACTCCGTCCGCCCTGTTTTCTGTAGCACGAGATTGATGTCAGACTGACTTGTCATTTCACTACTGGTCGTCAAATCACATGCTTCGCCTGCTTCACCTGCTTCAGCTGCTCCACCTGCTTCACATCGATGATCGTCGAGGTTCAAGCGGCGGGGACGCTTGCCCCCGATCGAGTCACCGCTGCAGTTGCCCCCCCAGTCTCGACCTGTTAAAGAGCCCGACCTTCCCCCCCACCCTTTCCAACCTCTCACTGCCATCCACGTCAAAACAGCTGAAAATCGTGCCCTTTCTCGTACAAGTCACCGAGCATCATCATCTTCTCTCGACCAGCCGGCATCAGCCTGGTATAACAAAGTAAAAAAACAAGTAAAACGAAAGCTGTTGCCTCGCACAACTCAAAGCCAACCTTTACCCCCCCCCGACCCTCATCCGCAGCAAATCATCAGTCGTATACCAAGGGTTTTTGGCACAAGTCTAAGAACTGCATCGGCCACTCCATCGGCTAGCTATAAGCCCCCCCCGCCTCTGCCTCAGAGTCGAGTTTTTCCTGCCGCTCCTTCTGGATCTGGAAATCAGAATAAACCCTCAGCCTTCCTACATCCTCGCATTTTTCGAAATTTATTCTCTCAGTTTCTCATCTTCCTGTGCTGCTTGACAGTTGCTGGCTACCTGGAATCTCTCCCCAAGGCATTTAACTTTAGCTCTTTAGTCGTCATGTCCCACCGTGATCGTGAGCGGGAGCGGGAGCGTGAGCGGGAGCGTGAGCGTGACCGAGGAGGCGACCGAGACCGAGGAGACCGCCGAAGAGAACCGCGGGAACGTGATCCTGGAAGGGAACCCATACGGGAAAGGGAGCCTCCAAGGCCTAGCAGAGGTAGCGATCTGAATGAATTCTTCGTTGATGGCACGGGAATCCATCGCGAGGTCATGCAACGAGAAATATGCAAATACCTTGGACCAGAGGCCTACTCCAGACCTGGAGCTTATAATGTTTGATCTTGCACTTTTCATGCTTTCACCGTCCACGGTACTAATGACCGGTCAGGGTATTTCTGGCTTCATCGTAACTGCCGTGCGCCCCTTCACTCCGGTAAGTCGATAGTGCGACACCAAGCCACTTCGCTCGCTGACGCATAACTGCCACGTTAGAAAATGATAGAGGATCTTCAGAACCTGTCCGAAGATTATGTGTCCGAAAACCAACAGATGAGGTCGAGGGGCTATCAAGGTAGTCCAATGCGAGCCTCGCCTGTGGCAGGTATTCCTAACCAGTCTCTAGAGATACCTTACAAGGACTCGAAGACAAGCCAACGTCAGGATGCTGTTTTGACACGTGACCCTTATGCCCAGGACGCCCGTTATATCCAGCAACCGGTCTATTCGTCAGCCATCTCACAAGCTGGGTATCCATCCACCGCAGGTGGCTATCCTCTAGGACCCAATTATCCACCATCTCAGGTATCTGGATATCCACCAACATCCGGATATCCTCCACAAGGAACTGTTTATCCGCAAAGCTCTGGCTACCCACCACAAGCTGGTTATCCACCACAAGGTACTGGCTACCCGACTGCCTCCGGGTATGCAGCCGCAGGATATCCAGCCACTGTCGGGAGGCCAGGGAACCCTAATGATATGAATTACACATATGCAGAACAGGCAGGAGATTATTCATCACAAGGTTACCCGTATCGCCAAATGGATGCGTATCCAAGTGGTGCTCAAGCCAGAGAGCCTAGGTCCGCCCCTGGTTATCCATATGTGGCATCGTCTCAAGATGTTCCGATGCGAGGCTCCGCCATCGATGAAAGGTATGATAGCTATAGCCAGTCCATCCCTGCTGGAAGAGGTGGGTTTCCTGCTCCGTCTCGAGGAACACCAACCGGGTATGATCCTCCACAACCCCGGGATGGATTTGCACGTGAACCTATAAGAGATGAACGTCGACGCAGATGATACCCTTTGGCCTGACTGGTATCCGAAACGAAACCTGAAGTCTTGCAGAAATGTCTAATTTCTTCTTTTCTTATATTTAAATCCGGAGAACTCCAGGCGGACTGGATAAGCAGCCATGCTTCGTCAACGGCATCCTGGATCTTATGCCATCTACAGCTCCCGATTCACCTAACTTATAATTTCCCGATTGTCAAATGGAGTTCATTGATAGATTTCAACAAGTAGCTGGGTTGTAAAAGAGTCTTGTGCTTGATCACGAAATGGAGCTTCGATTTGACGCAACAGACCCTGGCGTTGTGTAGCTAATGTGGCCACGGCACCTTTCCAAACCTGGATCGGGAAGGCTATCTGTCTTTTTGTTGCTCGAGTCATCGAGCAGTCACGATACACTCCTGGTCAAGTCACATGTTCAATCCCAAGGTTCTGTTGCTCCCACAGTTTCCCCTATCAAGGACCGCCAGCGGATGCTATAAAGCGTGGAACTCCATCTGTGTGCTTTCTTTTGTTTGATTAGGGATATCGTTTCTTTGGCCATCTGTTTGTGGCATCAAGATTACCAGCATTTTCTGGAGACGCGTTACTGGACAGGCATGATTGTTAGCGCGAATTGTTGGACAAGCGCACTGGTTTTGGTATGGAAGTATATAATTTCCTGTTCAGTGTTGCTACCTGGGCGGAGGGATGGGATATGCATCACTTCGGCGTCCACGGTAATAGAATGGCTACCCCCATTGATGATTTTTGGGGACCAATGTGAGAGCCGACATGTCCCAGTGTTGTCCTTTTTGCACATGTTACCTTGTCACTGATTGCAAAACTTCGATCACGTTATGCCCTGATGCTGATCCCAGTCGTCATTGGTGTCCTATCCTTTTGTGCAAGTACTAGCCGTCAAGACTGGATAAGGAAACCACAACTGTGTCCCCCGAGCACCGGTAATGCGAGGCGTATTGCTTCATGAGAAAAAAAACCCTCGACCGCAGGTGAGCCCCCAACATCTTATTGATACTGGACAGGAGCTCAGGAACCTGTCCCACGATGAAAAGCAACCGGTTCCTTCACTTCAGGGTTGTCCGACTGGACGACCTTTTATGACTTTGCTGAGACGGTTAGCTTCGCAAAAATTGCGAACCAAAAATTACCTGGGCATACCCCCTTGGAGTGAAGTGTCTTGGTATCATATTGGACCCCGAAGTGCTCAGTACAAGAAAAACAATCTAGTTATGACAGCTGTGGATCCACATTACTTTTACCAGGCCTTTGAATATCCTAGATCATGTCTGCCCTGGACGAGGCTTTTGCAAAGCGATCTCGGTCATCTTCTGTGGATTTACGGTCGTATAGCATTTCTACGCCGTCTAAAGACGGTTGGTTGGCTCTATGCGTCGAGAGTTCTTGATTAAAAACCTTTGTACAGATACAGTGATTTTGCCTATGATGTGAATATTTACTGCAATGCCACATGATAGATGCTACTAAGAATGCCATCCGTTTCGTTCACCACGCTTGCCCGATTAATAATAGGTGCTGAACCGCGTATGACCCCTTCTCCATAATCACAACTCACTGCAACCTTGGTAGAGTGACCACAAAGTCGGCCAATCACATGAGCAACACTTGTAACTGAGGCAAAGTCCAAACCTCTGACGTGATTGACCTACAAGGCTACAAGTCGCAGCAAACGCATCACAAGTCTCGCACGGCAACGTAAACAGTGCGAGACGTTACACACTCGGGACACACTCAGCCCCACCAAGGAGGACTCGATCCTTTTGACGCAACTCTTAAGCCGCGAGGCGGGGACCCTGACCTTCCAACCAGCGGGCCAACCCGACTGCCTCTTCCTGGTCCGTTGTTAGATGCCACACATGAAAGCCTCGCTTTTCGTTGACAGAGTTGCTTGACTCTCTTCCCACATCGTCCCACTGCTCAACCACTTTCGGCCGATTAAGTCAACTCCTGCGCAACAATGTCGAGGCGGGGCTACCCCTCTAGTGAGATTTACGAAGAACGAGATCGAGACTACTATTCTTCGAGCGGTCGAGGAGGTCGCACCAAGTACGAAGAAATTGATGAGATCGACATTCGGGAACGCCGGCGTGAGCCAGAATTTCTACGAGAAGATTATGGTCGCAGTTCGGCGGGGCCTTTGGTAGTTCGAGATGATAAGCGTGAGAGCATCGAACATCGATCGAGAGACCGACCACGAGAACGCCCTCGAGGGAGAGAAGTCGAGACGGATGAAGTCATTATTGCGCGGGGTCCGAAGGAGCGACCAAGGGAGAGGGACGTTGTTGAGAAGGGGGAGATTTCTTATCGGCACAAGGAGAGAGAGAGGCCTGCCCCAAGAGAAGAGGTGAGGGAGGAGATTATCTATCGGGAACGGGAGAGGCAGCCTCCGGCGCCTTTACCTTTGCAGCAGGTACGGAGAGAGCACGAGGAGTTTGTGTTTCGTCCTAGAACAAGGGAGCCAAGCTACGAGAGGGAAGAAATCACGATTAGGGAGAGGGAGAGGGAAAAGCCTAGGAAGAAGGACTACGAAGAAGAAGAGATTATCATTCGTAGAGACGATAGAGAAAGGGAGAGACCAAGGAAGAAGGATTACGAGGAGGACGAAATCATCATCCGTAGGGGTGAACAAGAGAGGGAACGGCCGAGAAAGAAGGAAGTTGCGGAAGATCAAATAGTCATCCGAAGGGGAGAGAGGGAACTACCGAGAGAGCGAGATAGAGGCTACGAAAAAGAGGAAATCATCATTCGCAAGGATGATAGGGATCGACTTAAGCCTCGCGCACGAAGCTACGAAAGGGAATCTATTAGCATAAGCCGCGACGAACGAGAGCGACCTCGTGCTAAATCAAGAGGCGGTTTCCAAGAAGAGGACATTATCATTCGAAAGAATGAGCGAGAGAGTGTACGAGGTGGGTCGAGTGATTACCGTGATGAGGAAGTCATCATTCGTAGGGACGAGCGAGAGCGAGAACGAGAACCCCCAAAGCGACGGGAGAGAGACTTTGAAGATGATATTATCATCCGCCATGATGATAATGACAAGCGCCATAAAGACGAAATCATTATTAGGCGGAATGAGAGGTCGCCATCACCCGAATACGTTCCTCCACCTCCACCGGAACCTGAACCTATTAGAGCACCGCCCATACATCAGGAAATCATCACCCACCACCGTCACATCGACCATGGCAAGCTCCTCCCAATCTCCGTTACACTACCATCTTACTAACCCTGCCTACAGGCTTTGAAGTTCGCCCACCCAAACCAGCTCCTCCTCCCCCACGTCCACGCTCCCCATCCCCTGAACCAAGCTACGAAGAAATTGAGATCCGCCGTCATGGCTCCCGCAATGGTCGACACTATGATGAAGACATTATCATCGACCGCCGCGCTCCATCCCCACGTCGTCGCCGCTCTCCCAGCCCGCCTCCTGCCCCTCGCTCCCACACCTACCGCGACGAACTGGACATTGCTGAGGAAGCGGAATATTACAATCGGAGGGAGACAGAACGGAGCTATATTGGAGAAGGGTACAACGGCGCTACGAAAGACTGGGCGATTGTGGATGTGCCGCCAGGAACGAAACGGGTAGAGATGGAGGGGATTGGAGGTGCGAAGGAGGAGGTTACATGGCAGCGGTATAACGGTGTACGGCGGAGCAAATTCATTGCCGAGGAAGATGGTCGCGGTTACAGCGGTGGCGGAGAACTTGTCAGGCAAGAAGAGGTTGTCATCGACAACCGAGATCAGGGTAGACGGTTTGTCGGGCAAAAGGATCGCAAGGATGCAATGTGGACCGAGATCACCAAAGACCTTGTCTCCAAAGAAGCCATTGACGAAACGGGCTACGACTATGAAGAAACCGAGTTCTTCTTCTACGTTATGGTGTATCTCCGCTATGTAAGCCTACTTTCTCCCCATATCAACCCCCCCCCTTCCACCTCTCCTCTCAAATCACGCACCGCTAACGCCCCTTCCCCACGCAACAGGAAGACGTCCTCCGCCTCGTGGAGCTCACCGAAGACATCAAACGTGACCGCCGCGACCGCATCCGAGAAATACAGTGGGAGCGAGAAGTCCGCCCCGAGCGGGAGAGACCGCTCGTGAAGAAACAGCTGGCTGCGGGGCCGTGGGATGAGGAGAGGGTGTTTGAGAGGGAGGTCGTCTATGAGGGTGTGTCTCCGCCGCCGAGGCGGTATCGCTGATTCAGCCTATCTCTTGGACGGGGGTTGGGGGGGGAAGGGGGGGCCGGGGCGGTGTTGAGCATATGGATGAGATTGAGGGTGGGGGAGGTTTGGGGGCTCCACACATGGCATGAGATGAAACGAGCACGGATCGACCCGATGGGGCAACACCTCAACAACAACAACCACCACCACATCTAGTTATCGGGAGCATACCAACTGGCGCTCAGCCACATTTCCTTCTCCGTTCTGTGGATAGCTGTTGGCGGGGGGTGGGGATCTTAGCTGAGACATTTCCGAGTTTGGGCTTCGAGCGGTTTTAAGCTAGGGGTAGATAGCATGATGTTTATGAATTGACGAATCTTTCTTGCCATGACATGTGTTCTTTAACGCCGTCCGAACCCACCTATATTATACATATATAGGACGACAGCCAACCCCCCCAACCCCCCCCCAAAAAAAGCCTAACTAAGAAAAAAAAGGAGAATGCAATCAGTCAGTCTTCCACAGTATCACCTTCCTTCCCTCTCCCAACCAACCAACCAACCAACCAACCAACCACAAATCAACCACCACCATCAACCCATCTTGACCCCTTCCCGCTTGGGTTGTTGTTCTTTATGATTCCTCTCCGGAAAAAAGAAAAAAGAACCCTCTAAACAATCGGAGTGCCCACAGCGATACGTTGCTCTGTTGTCAATTTTTTTTTTTTTTAAAAAGAGGAAGATAAAAGATTGGGATGGGAGACGACATAAGGTATGTAGGAGAGAAAACCGCAACCAGCATACACACCGACGACAACGACGACAACGACGACGCGTCATGGGCATAGACATCGGCGCGCGACAAAAAAAGACTGGAGACGTACGTGCATCAATGGGGGTTACAGTTGGTGGGGGGTTGGAAAAGTTGAGCCGGGGTCGGAACTTTTTTTTTTAGATTCCGACCCCAGCTCAACTTCGTGCATATGCTAGGAGTACTCCCGGGCCCGTGCACGTTCCGGTCCCGTGCACACCCTAAACCCGATTAGTAACCAATACTATTTTTATTATTATTCAACCACCATTCATAGAATCAAATTGCAATTAATATAGAG
>JAABUT010000316.1_pt1 | contig 55471 bp, 41 predicted proteins | sample 5559281 | NCBI WGS metagenome assembly JAABUT01 (sample SAMN10711880, study PRJNA513359) | rock metagenome | isolation source: Antarctica rocks | place: Antarctica: Victoria Land, Ricker Hills nord | collected 2016-01-04 | reverse complement strand
AATAAACAAATAATTAAATATAAGTTTTACTTATAGTTATATATAAATATGATTTATAAAACTAAAAGATAATAATACAATAATAACAAGTTGGTGTTAATAAATTAACACTAATATAGAAAAAATTACACAATATACCTGTTTTATCTTATTATTAATTTATTTTAGCTTTTTACTCAATGGATTGTTGTTTTAAAGGTTTAGTTTTTCTATGGGCTTTAACGTAGTTTATTCCCTATTTAGCTAATATATTGTAAGTATTAGCTGCTTTGTTATTTTTATAGTTTAGATACTATCCTTTTATAAATACTAATACAAAAACAACCGTAACTCAGTGTAGCCATTTTTATGTAAAAATGTAAACACTGAATCCCTTTACTATCGTATAAGGAATATAGAGTAGGATGAGCCAGAATTCATATAAAGCTATAAAACAAATACAAGGGATTATAATTATATATAAACATGATACTGATGCTATAAATTATTTTAAGTCTTATGTCGCTTTATAATTCAATAATGAATTGGCAATAAAGCCCCTAATACTAGAGTTAAATAAGTTGAATCTAACTGTGAATATATCCTTAATCTTGAACGTAATGACATAATGGATAAATCAGATCATAAAGCTTGTTTTGTATTATTCTGTTTTGAGTATAAACGTTTTATAGAATTCAAGCAATATTCTAATATTGCGTAATTCAGTACAGACCTTCCTAGACTGCTTGAGGCTAGTTGTAATGGTTATCAATATATTAGTCTATTAACTAGAGAAAAAAAAGCATTAAAACATCTTAACCTTGTATGTCCTACTTAAGATGATAATCCAAGTGATTTATATAACTATATTTTAGTAAAAATACTAGACTATAAAGGATATAAATGTAACAGTGAAGATTTTGATATTGACAAAAATAAAGATAATTTTTTAAGGCTTGCGAAATTTGGATTTAACAGGAGTATAGCTTAAAAAAGCTACAATGACGTTATCATACAATGTTTTTAGTTCTAGTATGGCTCAAGATATAAAAGATGAACTGTTTAAACATCCTGTCATAATATAGCGTGATCCCGTAAATGTTTATTCTCTTGATTCTAAATATATATATTATTATTTAACAAGTGCTGATATATTTCTATTTGTAAAGTTCTTTAAACTTGCCTTATATACTGATTTACCTAGATTCTAAAAACTAAGTAATTACTTAAAATCTATTGTTAAAGTTTGTACTAGATTAAACATACCTATACCTTTAACACTACCAAGTGGGGCTATTATTAGTCAAAGTTATTTGAAATCTGTCACACTTAATATTAGACCTTTTGCTTTTATTAAGTCCAGGTATAATTTTAGAACTTATTAAATATCAATTCGATCAAACTAAGCAATTAAATGCTACTATGCCTAATCTAATACATTCATTAAAGGCTAGTTCCATTGCATTGTTGTATAATTTACTAGCTAAATGTGGTAAAGCAAATATATATACTGTATATGATTGTTTTGCTGTTACAGCTGATAAGGTAGACTAATTAATAAGTCTACTTAAATCCGTTTATATGACTGTATATTCAGATAATGTGTATTTAAAAAATTTAGATACTCAGGTTAAAAATACTATAATTAGTACCTTGGGTGTAGTTACTATTAGAGAAATAGATGGTAAATCATATGTTATTATAGAGCGTGGTGATAATGAACAATATAAAGTATTATTCCCATCGGTAGATGATGTTATTGATATGTCTACTTGTATTAAAGGTATTGTAGACGGTTACCTATTTAATTTCATAGTATTTACATTTAAACATAACTAAAATTGTAACAAACAATATATACAACAATAGTTTATATAAGGAGGGCTTACCTTCGAGGCTTATCTATCCAAAAAAGAATACTAAACACAAAAGCCAGATACGCAGCAAACAAAAGACCAAAACGAGGAGATAATTGCAAAAAAAAAGTAGCTAATATTTCAGATGTTGAGTATGACTACAGTTATACAAAAAAGAACCTAAGTAATGTTATGAATCTTATAACACAAAACCAAGCTGGAAACGCTTAAACTAAATTAAGTTTAGTTCTACCTGGTCCTTCTTTAGTAAGAGCATCTGATTTTGTTGATTATTTCAATCAAGATATCCGGAGTATACCTGGGGATGACATATATCAAACTGCAGATAACATGGATAAATCCTTGTTTTATAACTATTGTGAATTAAAAAAAATTAATTTACAAGGTAAAATTGATCAAGCTAAGGCTGATAATATTAATAAACACAAGGAGGCCGAATCTATAGGTATACCTATATCTCTCTTAGAGCATAGAATCTTTAGAGCGAGATCTACAAAGGGATCTATTCAATTTCAACAGGTTATAATTATAGTTAACTGTTGTTACATATTATTACTATTTATTTTATAGTGTAATATTAATAGTATAACATAATGATAATATGCAATCTTATTTTATGACTTGCAATTAATAATTATATTTAGATATCCCCTTTTTAGAAGTAGTCAAGATAGACAAAAGAAATTTTGGTTAAAACTAAGATAATTAATTAAATAATTTACATTGATATTTTGTACTTACAGACTAATGCTTGGTTGGTTATAAGTAGCAGTCTTAGCAATTAAGTTCTATATATCATTGTTATATTAGTTTTTATATAAATTAGAATATTTTGTCTAAGTAAAAATAGGGAGGAAGCTAAGTTAAAGGAAAGGAAAGGGGTGTTGCCTACTCATGCCGCGAGGTTATGTTTATATAAGCAATATTTTTTGCATCTTAGACAGTGGGTGGGGCGGGATCTTAATAAACTACCTTAAATGGGTTTAGAGTTTTAGTTTACATTAGTTTTTTACCCAAAATAATATAGCGCATTATATTGATTAAAAGCACTTATTAGACAAAAGAAATAATAAAAATATATAATAAAAAAAAATCATATATATATGTAACTTGTACACTTAATGCTAATATTAGCCAATCGGTGATTTTCTAATCATAGTATTTCATATCATATTATACGTAAATAGAAAGCTGATAAATAAATATTTGGTTTTATAAAAAAAAACTAAGCATACTTATTATCTAACTATAAATATTTCTAGTAATAAAACAAAAAAAAAAAAAATAAAAAAAAAAATGAGAATATTCAAAAGTCATCCTTTATTGAAACTGGTTAATTCATACGTAGTAGACTCTCCTCAACCATCTAACATAAGTTATTTATGGAATTTTGGTTCTTTACTTGCCTTTTGCTTAGTTATACAAATAATAACAGGTGTAACTTTAGCAATGCACTACAATCCTAGCGTTTTAGAAGCATTTAACTCTGTAGAGCATATTATGCGTGATGTAAACAATGGGTGATTAATACGTTATTTACATTCAAACACAGCATCTGCGTTTTTCTTTATAGTATATCTACATATAGGTAGAGGATTATACTATGGATCATACAGAGCTCCTAGAACATTAGTTTGAACTATTGGTACAGTTATTTTTATATTAATGATGGCTAACATAAGTGTGGCCAAATTAGCTATATTTTATGGATTGTTACTTATTATAACTGCAACAACTGCAACATCATTTGTATTCTTATTTTATATTATCTTACCATATATAAAAGCAATACCTGCGTCAAGAGTAAACATTTTAAAAGGCTTAGTTATAATATCATCTATAAACTTTTGTTTAAGATTTCCCATGAGTATTTTTTGTGAAAAATTGGGTATAATGTATTTTTTTTATATATGATGCGGTTTTGTTGCTTGTATATGCTATATGGTGATTTCAAACTTAAAGGAGAAAGATGTTATAACAAACAGATCATTGTTTATTATGTTCTTTTTTTATACAGTTAATATGTGATTATTCCATTCTTTAATACTTGGCTTTTTACTTGTTATTATGTATAACTTTATCCCTGATATATGAGAAGCATTTACGGATGAAATTTTTAAATATCTTGTATATCTTAAAAGTGATATCTTTACTTTGTGGATGCTACCACCACAAGACCCTAATAACCAACTAACCATCGGTTATAATCCTAATGCAACTAATCAACCAATAGGGAGAAATATAGCTACTGAGTTACAACAACAATACGCTGACACAAAAACTGGGACCTTAAGTGGTAGTATGATGTCAGATTCAGTGCAACGGTTTGTAGAAACTCATCTACAAGCTAATGACCCTCCCTTATATGATAAACTACAATTAGGTAGAACACCCGGGCAAGGTCCAAAATGATGGAATCTTAGTAGTACAACAAGATTAAGAGATGGTTTAAATAATTTAATTTAAAATCCATATTTTATAGTTAAAGTCCTATTTTTATAATATGTGCAATGTATATTCAAAAACATATTGTGTGAACACGAAAAATAGTATAACCTGACAGGGTTATATAATATTAGTTTAATAATAATATAAGGCAATGCCTGTGAAAACGGTCAAAACTACTTATCTTGGTATAGACCGTCGGTTGGATATACAATCGCGACAGACTGGGTCACAGGTGGGTGACTGAAATGCTGCTTAATGTACAGTCGGTAGTTCTTAATTTTAAAAGGTTACACAAGGCTTTAACTAAGATATATTATAAAGATATATGCTAAATATCCAGACTAATATTTTGATAAAGTACAGGGGCGCTATACAGATATACTTTGTATATAGTTAGCCAGAATTTGGACAGCGTTCCTGGGTTAATAGTATAGCCCTAAATGGTTTAATACAAGTGTTTCCTTTTTATATGTCTTTTTCATTGTTTTTATTGTGGTACATCAATTACCCTTAAAAAAAAGAATTTAAGATAAAAGTAAGAAAAGGGGAAATACTATAAAACAAATAAATTATGATAATAAATAGTGAATATTCTACTACTTTACAAGCAGCATACTTTATAAGCTGTAATTAAAAAACTATTATAAGAGCATTACAGACAAAGAAAAGATTAGTAAAAACACAATTAAAAGTAGATCTCATAAAAGTATATACCTTAATATAGTAATTACCACTGCGATTAAATCATTAATTATTATACTTTATTTTTTTTATTAAATCATAGTCTCACCATTAACAATCTTTTTGCAATTTTTATAGAAAAAAAAAGATTAAAGTGATATGTCTCGACAGAGATATATAATAGTCTTTAAGATTATTAGGCAATATTAGTGAAAACGATCAAAGAAATTTTTTTATTTAAAGATCGTCGGTTATATAAATGATCGCGACAGACTGGGTCACTGATGGGTGGCTGAAATGCTGCTTAATGCACAGTCGGAACTATTAATTATGATATCATAATTGACAGAATTTACGAATTCAAAGTTATTCTGGCTCATTGTACGCAAACAATGAGTATGTTTGTATGTTTTACCATATGGTCAAATGTCTTTATGAGGTATAAAAATGCCTCAAATGTATAGTTTAGATTGATTTTTATTCGGTATAGTTTTTATTATGATAATTAATTTAACTAGTAATAAATTATCAAATAAGATTAGAGGTATATATAGAATAGGTCCACATAACAAAGATATATTATCTGTTGTTTATGGTTCTCTTTTAGGAGATGCTCATGCTGAAAAAAGATCATCTGGTGTTGGTACAAGAATTTCTTTTTTTCAACAAGATACTCACTTAAAATACATATTTTACTTACACAATTTATTATCAAAAGCAGGTTATTGTAATGATAAACTACCTATTGCCGGTGAAAGACTAGGAATTAAAGGTAAAGTACGTAAAATTGCAAGATTTACCACCTGAACTTACACAAGGTTTAATGTAATACATAGCGAATTATATATAAACGGCATAAAATGTGTGCCAAAAAATATAGATATGTATCTTACACCCTTAGCTTTAGCTATTTGAATAATGGACGATGGGGCTAAAGTGGGCAAAGGTTTAAAATTTAGTACTAACAGTTTTACTTATGATGAGTGTATATATCTTGTAAATGTTTTATATAAAAACTTTAACCTTAAAGCTTCGGTACAATCTGCAGGAAGCAAGGACCAATATATTCTTTATATTTGAAAATAATCTATGCATGATCTATGGAAAATAGTTTCTCCATATATAATACCTGAAATGAAATACAAAATAATCTAAACTATATATAGTTATTTGATTAGGCATAAAGCAATTTTTACATAAAAATTATGCTAATAATCTTATAGCAATGCTGATGAATACGGTCAAAGATATATGTTTAGTATCAAGACCGTCGGTAGAGTAAAATATCGCTACAGACTGGCTCATCGGCAGGTGTCTGAAATGATGCTCAATGTACAGTCGGAATCTTTTCTATTATACACGTTTTAATATAATGGACACAAGGCTTTATACTGTATTAAATTACAAATATCTTTATAAGGTGTGTATATTGTACATGGTTTGCTTGTTTTAAATATTATACGCGGTAATAAGCAAATTAAAGATTTGGCAACAGTTATTACTAACCTTATGAGTGCCATACCCTGAGTAGGACAAGATATAGTTGAGTCAAAAAACAACCAACAAGATATACTATTTGCTGTTCTATCTATAACAACAGGGAAAGAAAGATTATCTATAATAGGTACTTTTAAACAAAAATCGAGAATTAATAGAAATAAACGGTTAACTTCAGATGAATATTTATCTATCCCTAAGTCTTTTATAGCTTTTTTAGTAGGGTTTATAGATGGGGATGGCTATATACAAATATCTAAATCAAATAAAGATTTCGTTAGTTTTAATTTAGCAATATCTATTCATTTAAATGATATATCTGTTTTATATTATATTCAATATGTACTAAAATTAGGAGCAATTTAGACTTATCCTAGTCGTAAAAGCCCTTGCTCTATATTAATTTTTAATAAAACAGAATTGCAATAAGTTTTATTTCCTTTATTATTATACCATAGTGTTTTTTTTTTGAGTGAAACTCGTAGATCTCAATTTAATATGGCTATGCATATTTTAAGAGAGGATGTTAAAATGTACTCCGCTCTACCTAAATTACCGCCTGTATTATTTAAACTACCTCTTGAGGCGGCAGGTTGCGTTAATTTATCCTTTTTCAAAGATTGAGTAGTAGGGTTTACTTTGGCAGAGGGTTCCTTTTTTGTTAAAAATAATAAAGATGCTTGTTTCCAATTGAAACAAAGATTACATACTGAATTGTTCAATGCTTTTAAACTTATTTTCGAGACTAATCGAAAAATAACTATCGAAAAAGATTTATATATGCAGCTTAGTGTTAGTTCTAGATCAGAAATACAAAAAGTAATTTATTTTTTTTCGTTTTCTGGTCATCATTCTTTGATTGGTCTTAAAGGTATTCAATACTTAACTTGGTTAACTGCTTTAAGAAATAGCTCTGGTTATGGTAATCTTAAATTTCCAGATTAAATTCTAATGATTTATATATAGTATATCTTTTTATGATTGGGCTCCTTAATACAGTAATGTCTTAGAGGTAAATAGAGGTGAATTGCAAAAACATATAATTAAACCTCCGTTAATTTATATTATTTGCAGCGATATTTGATAGGGTATTAAAATATCAAAACCGTTCAACGACTAACAAGTGAGTATGCCAACAATATTCTTGATACAAGTGCCTCAGAACCTACTTTGTTAATTTTTTAATTATTTTAATATATACATAACTATATATTAAATAGGTTTATGACATAGTCTAAACAAAGCCGTGAGGCTTTGCAAGATAAATTAAATATTTATCCTTAATTATCCGTCATTTGAGGAGGTTTCAGTGTAAACAACGCCACTTTAAATAGATTTTTTGCTTTACATTTTGTTTTACCTTTTGTGTTAGCTGCTTTAGCTTTAATGCATTTAATAGCACTACATGATAGCGCGGGTTCTGGTAATCCTTTAGGTGTATCAGGTAATTATGACAGATTACCATTTGCCCCTTACTTTATATTTAAAGATTTAATTACTATATTCATCTTTATTTTGGTATTATCTGTGTTTGTGTTTTTTATGCCTAATATTCTAGGAGACAGTGAAAACTATGTTATGGCTAATCCTATGCAAACTCCTCCTGCGATAGTTCCGGAGTGATACCTTCTGCCCTTTTATGCTATCTTAAGATCTATACCTAATAAACTCTTAGGAGTTATTGCTATGTTTAGTGCTATTTTAATATTATTAGCAATGCCATTTACTGATTTATCTAGATATAGAGGTTTACAATTTAGACCTTTAAGTAAAATAGCATTCTTTATATTTGTAGGTAATTTTTTAATACTGATGCAATTAGGTGCTAAACACGTGGAATCACCATTTATAGAATTTGGACAGATATCCACAGTTATCTATTTTGCGCATTTTTTAATTATAGTACCTTTAATTAGTTTACTTGAAAATAGTTTAATTGAATTAGCTAGCATAGAAAATGACAGAACAAACAAAGAAATTGAGATAGTAATGAAAGAGTTTAAGATAAGTGGATTTGATCATAATAATCTATATTGATGTGTTGTTTTTTCTGTGGCTCTCGTGCAATTTATAGAAGAATTATTTGGTATATCATTAGATGATTATATAATACCATGAGTTAAATGTGATGCACCTAGACCTTGGGGTATATATTTTCAAGATAGTGCGACTCCACAAATGGAAGGTATAGTGGAACTCCATGACAATATCTTGTTTTATTTAGTTATTATATTATTTGGTGTTGGTTGAATGTTAGTAACTATAATTAAAGATTATACTAATACTGAATCACCAATATCACATAAATATTTAAGTCACGGTACAAATGTGCCTACCCGAAAGTTTTCTAAGTTTAAATGTGTGTGCAACAACCCCTTAAATTATAAAGTATTTACCACTATACGGACTTATTCTAGTTCACCTGAAAAGAAAGGGAGTATTCCAGTTAAAGTTTATGAAGATACTTATGTTATGAAAAATGTGATTCTAAAGGAAAACATAGGTAAATCTGGAATTTACATGTGAACTAACAAACTCACAGGTGATATATACGTGGGACAATCAAGTGATATATCCAAAAGATTTAAAAATTACTTTAATGTTAGCTATATAAAAAGCAAGAAAGGGTTTATAATAAGTAGAGCATTAATTAAGTACGGATACTCTAATTTTTCTCTCACTATCTTAGAATATTGTAATATATCTGATTTACTTATAAGAGAACAATATTACTTTTATAAATTAAAACCACAAAACAATATATTAAAAATAGCAGGTAGTTCTCTAGGTTTTATTCATTCAGATGAAACTAAAGCCAAAATCAGTAAATCTTTAAAAGGAATTTATCTCGGAGATAAATCTGCTTTATTTGGTCGCTTACATAAGGAAGAAACCAGGGAACTAATGAGTTTAAAAAAAGTAGGTGAAAATAATCCTTCACATGGCAAAATTCATAGTGAAAAGACTAAGTATTTAATGAGACAAAAAGCTTTAGGCAGAAAACATTTGGATGAAACTAAATTAAAAATGAGCACAAAACATGGAAATCCTGTTAATATATATGAGAAATGTTCTTTGCCTTCGGCACAAGAAGAATTTAAATTAATAGGTTGTTTTGTTTCAGCTAGAAGAGCTGCAAAATTTTTAGAAATGAGTGGTAGTACTGTTATAAGATATATGAATTCAGGGGCAATATTTAAAGACAGATATAAATTTTCTTCTAAATAGCAGTATATACTTACTAAATACACTAGAAAAACTTCGAGTAAAATTTCACTATATGCTGGAAGTACCTAAAGCCTTAGTTACTATAATATATATATATATATTATCAGTGAAAATACTAAAGGATGCTACAATGGATAACCAGCAGGAAACCAAAGTAATCTTTTAGATTATTAGTAGGTTCCTCAAAGACTACACGTGAAACAGCCAGTTCCTTAAGTTTTCCCTTTGCAGGTTACTACCAAACAAAGGGAAAGCCAAAGGCTGGTTGAAGATATAGTCTGCTTTTATATGAAAGTATAAAAAACAAATCGACATTGATTGAGTTAATTTGAACAATTACACCTGCTTTAATTTTAATACTTATAGCTTTTCCATCTTTTAAGTTATTATATTTAATGGATGAGGTAAGTGACCCCTCTATGGCAGTATTAGCAGAAGGTCACCAATGATACTGAAGTTACCAATATCCTGATTTCTTAAACAATGATGAAGAATTCATTGAATTTGATTCATATTTAATTCCAGAATCTGACCTAGAAGATGGTGCACTAAGAATGTTAGAAGTAGACAACAGAGTTATTATTCCAGAATTAACTCATGTTAGATTTATTGTTACTGGAGCTGATGTTATACATTCTCTAGCCTGTCCTGCTTTAGGTATTAAGTGTGACGCTTACCCTGGACGACTAAGTCAAGTTTCTGTTCTTGTGAACCGTGAGGGGGTGTTTTATGGTCAATGTTCAGAAATTTGTGGTATACTACATAGTAGCATGCCTATAGTTATAGAGTCTGTATCAATAGAAAAATTTGTGGCTTGATTAGAACAACAATAATTAAATGAATAACAGCCCTCCTTTTTTTTCGGACATTGCTATTAAATCCTTACCCTCTAGACTTTTTAATGGTAATATAACTAGTGATGATATTAATACATTACTATCTAATCAACAAGTTTCAATTACACAATAAAAGGTGTATGTTTTGAGCTGCCTCTTAACGATCAAACCTATCCTACTTATTTTAGTTTAGTTGCAAAACCTAAAACTAGAGGCCGTCGAGCAGGTATCTATATATTCACACACATTGCAAGTGGTGGCAAATATCTTGGTTCTAGTAATAGTCTTTCCAGAAGATTATACCAGTATTTTAACCCAAATCCTCTCTTTAGTAAAAATTATGGGTTATTATCCCCTTTTATAAAAAACGAAGGGTTTAAGTTAGAAATATTTGTAATGCCAGAAGAATTATCTAAAGATTGTTACTATCTATTCTTAGAGCAGTATTATTTGCTAAATAAAGAATTTAACTTAAATACTCAAAAAATAGTTAATTTTAGGGTAAAACAGGGAATTAGTATCTATTTGTATGATAAAGATGGTAAATTTTTATATTATTATGCTTATTCATTAAATGGTATGAGATCTGATTTAGGTATACAGCATGCCACTAGCACAAAATGTATAAAAAACGGGTGCTTGTATCTAGATTATTTTATAATTACTAACAAGTTGATTACATCTAATATAAAAGCTGGTTTATCCTTATTAGAGTTAATAAAACTTATATCTGATAAAAAAAGTTTATTCTTAAAATCTTTCTCCAAAATAACTAGTAAAGCTACCCTATCTATATAAAAAAGGTTGAAAAAGGAAATATAGAGAGTTTCACCAGTATAACATCCGCGATTAAGTATCTTGAAAGTAAAGATATTAAGGCAGATCGTAATAAAATAGCTCGTTGTTTAAATACCAACCAGCCATACTAGGGTTGGTTATACATACTACTATTTACCTTAGCTTCATTTAATATTTAATTAATTTGTGCTAAGTTATATACCAAATTATATTAATTATTATATAGTTGTAAAGATATATACTCTTAATTTTTTATAGTAAAGGTTTATCTAGTTCCTTTTAATCTAGTATTGTGCAAATATAATTTAATCCAACATCATGTATAAAAACAACGACATTTCTGAGCATACTAATTTGATAACGGGAACTTTACATCGCTCTTTGGTTACAGGTAAGTTACATGGTGACGTCAACCCTAAAAAGGTAGAAAAAATTTATATGGTTATATTTAAAGTTTTAAATTATAAATCAAGAACCCTAGTTTATAATTATATAAGTTATCCTGATATATTCTCTGATTCATTGTTAAGATACTTAATGACTAGGAATATATTTTTAAGGGAAAATAATATATATCAAGAACCTGGTCATTTTTTATGTATCTTGGAAAAAAGCTACTTTGCTGATAATGTTGAGGAAGGCGAGGAGTTGAAATTTACTAGAATAAATTTTGACCCTGAACGTTATGTTAATGAATTATATTGTTCTAAATGATACAACAACCCTGATTACATACCCTCTGTATTTAAATTAATATATTATTTACTTATATTGAAAGATATCGATTCCATGTCTCAATTACTTGATTTAGCACTTAATGATAATTATAAAGGTTTTATAAAAGAAATCTTAGGTTCATTAAGATATTATGGTATGATTAATAATTTAAATAGTCAGACAAATGTTGAACCTTTTAGTATTATTAATGGTTGTATTTTTATTGTAAGAGACTTGGAGGGGCTTGTGTCTAATCTTAGAAAAAATTATAATGTAAATGTAAATACAGGACCACAGTCTTTAAGAGGTGAGGTTAATTCTATGAACAACTCCTTATCTATTTTAGATATGCATTACAGAGATAGTTTATACTACCATAATTACCATCATTCTAAATCATGTATGACACCTAGATTACATAGATCTAATTTTTCTTATCAAAATATACACATGAATTTGGGTGGTGTTAGATTCTGTTCTACATTTAAATCTTTTTCTTCGACTATACATGTAGTAGTGTAGGGTACTTTTTTTCAATAATAAATATTTTATTTTTAGTTTATCTTTGTTTTATTTCTATGCCCCCGTATGCAACGTTACATTACTTTTATATTCTATTATTTTGCTATTTTACTTGGGTTTATCTGGAGCCTTTTTATATTAACATTTAATATATCTCATCCAGTACTGTGTACAATAAAAAAAAAACTCAAAAATGAATTTCAGAAATTTTAAGCCTTATCGTAGCCCTTTTATTAAAACACGTGGTATAACCACTTTAACAAGTCCAGGTACTCCAATATTAATAATTATTTTCCCTATTTTGGCTGGTTTCTTCGCTTATGGTTATATAACTGGTTTACATGTCTTGCCTTCAGGCGGTGGTGGTGGTGCTATGCCTAATCCTAGTGTTCCAACTACTGTATATAATACTCAGGATTTAATTGAAATGCTTAAGGCACAATTAAATGATATTAATATGATTAGACGTAATAATATGTATATTTTGAGAACATCGGAAAATACATTGAATCTTGCCATCAAAGACTTACATTTTAATTTAGACTACGTTAAAAATAATCATCCCGAAATACAGGATACGTTTGTTCAATATTGAGATGGTTTGTCTACTATACATCATGGGCTTGCTAGATCTATAGATATGGGTTTTGCTGAATCTATGCATGCAACGTCTAGATTCCTGAATAAAGCTGAGGATCTTGATCATATGTCTATCTTGCTAGCCGATATGTTACGTACATTAGATCCTGCTTATGTATCAGATTTCGATACTGATGATGAAATGATAGTGGAAGCAGCAAAAAACATGGCTACACGTAAATAAAGTATAAATTAGAGTATTAGCTTGCAAATTTTCATGTACTATGTAAAACAGCCCTGCTTTATCACCCACACAAGCAAATATAATCTTATTTTTTCTTGGTCCGGTAATAACTATGATATTATCATTATTAGGATATGCTGTAATACCATATGGTCCCGGTTTAGCAATATCAGACTTTAATTTAGGTATACTTTTTATCTTAGCTGTTTCTTCATTATCCACTTATGGAATACTACTAGCAGGTTGATATTGTAATTATTAGGTTATGCTGTAATAAAAAAAAACAACAGATTTTTTAAACCAGAGAGTTTAGTTAAATTTGGGTTTAATGCAGCTATATTCATATCCATATCCATATCCAGTTTAATGCAGCTATATTCATATCCATATCCATATCCAGACCCTTATCCATATCCAGACCAATGTCCTTATCTATATCCATTGAGGATTATAAGTCTTACTAACTGTCCACCTAATCTAGTTCAATTACACAGATATAGAGGTAGTTAAATTATTAAGAGGCAAATGTATATGCCCTAAGTATGAGATGCAATTTTTTTTTTTACAATAAAATTAATCTGATTAATAGTAATATATTAAGATTTAGTGTTTAATATTACAGGTAAGTAAACATTATAAAGTCCTCTTTCCTTAAAAAATATTATATAAAAATTAAACAAGTTGCAGACTGGGTCACAAGTGGGTATCTGATACAATATCTAATGTACAGTCGGAAGTTACTAACTTTATAAAGGTTACACAAGGCTTTATATGATGATATGTATTGTAAAAAGTATTGACTAATATCAGGGACTAATATGTTGAGAAAGTACAGGCACGCTTTAGAGATATTATAAGAATATAGTTAGTGGAAACTTACACAGTCTTTTTGGGATAACAGGTTTTATTTTAATTACTATGAAAAATCGTTTAGGATTATCCGCTTTATTTGTGGCATTATATACTAATTCTTATATAGACAAAACCACCCCCCCCCCCTTTTCAGGAGAAAGCGAGTTAGTATCAGTAGTGCTAGTACTGTAACCAGCAACAGAACCGTAAGAACGAGTATTGCGAGGGTAATAGCATCTGTAAGACGGATAGGTGGAAAGAACATACCGAGAACCGACGAGACTACTAGAAACACCAAAACACCTCATACCTCTAGTATGGTCAGAACAAACCAAACCAAAAGATACTCCGAGTCATGATAAACAGAAGTCTACTTCTAGTCGGGGATAATACAACGACATCTGAATACAGATACACAGATTCCTGATGGAACAACAGCATCCGCTTCACCAAACCGAGAATAGATTTAGAGAAAACCTCTTAACTATGAAGAGTCAGTCTTGTGTTGTCCTTACAAATCAGTAATAAGTAAACACGGCATTAGATAATAATAAAAAAATAAAAAGTTTCGTCTTGTGTTTTTTGCAGGAGTCGAACCATACTAGAGCAAGCTCTAACCATATAAGAATTCTAAAATAAATCAAATCAAATCGAACTATAAAAGTCTGCCAAGGCGTAGCCTAATACAAAAGATAAAGAATAAAAAGTAAGAATAAATAGTATAAATACTTAGATAAGAATATTCTTCTTCATAGCAAGTAATCAAAATTAACTCTTACTTCTGGCCATGGTAAAAAAAACAATGGAGGCGGGTATACTGGTGTTGCAGCCTATCGTTGTACAGTTATAGAAATAAATTTTGTAACTAACCTTTTGGGGGGGGATAGGGGTAAATTACAATAATTTTTTCCCGACTATATGAAGCCTAGAACCGCGTTTCCAAAAAGATTGATATTTTTGGGGTTTTACTTGTTTTGGGTGGACGTGGTAAAGAACGCACTTTTTAAGTTTAATGTTATTAAGTTAAACCTTTATTTGGGAATAAATACACTAATTATAGAGAATAATTTAGATGGTTTATCAACAAGATAAGCGCTATATCAGCTTTTAAGATATAAAATTATTTTTTCTTGTGAGCCAGACCAACCGTGACGCTATATCTTTGTATTTAAAGTAATAAAACTATATTGGCGAAGATTTTATCTTGCTTTGCTATTTTGCGGAATAATATTCTTAATTTTATGTTTGTAATTTATTTATTATTTATTAATTTTAAGAATACCGAGAGTAAATTTTATAGACTTCGGGCCGCTTAATATATGAACCCTATTCGGTCACTTTATACTTTAATGATTAATACATTCATTTTGTATCATCTTGTACGAAGTCAAATAAGTACCTGGTATATAAGTATTATTTTGATTTTTTTTATATATATAAACATGAAACACACACACAATTTTATTGGAATCGCTACTCAGATTAACAACAATTTCGCATCAACTTACAGAAATTTCGCATCAAATACAGATACAGATACAACTATAGTTACAGATATAACTACAAATACAAATACAGATATTCCTACAGCTATAACTACAGTTGATTGCAAATCAACACAATCAATTTTGCCTTTACATTCCTCTCGTCGGGTAGTTAAAAGTATGTTGCAAATTAATAAAAATGGTGTAAACAATTTATCTTATCGCTTAAATAGTACATCATCCAAATATAGTAACAGAAAAGTGTTTTTAGCTGAATGTTTTAGTGATATTAAAACTATGCTTAATACCAATGATAATAATTATGACTTACAAAACAATATAGAGAATTATCTATATAATGTTCAAAGTATTTATAACTCGGCAAATTAAAAAAAAAATAACGTGAATTTTGGAGAAATTACTTCTAAGTTTATTTTAGATAAAGTTGTTTTGATTGAAGAGCATTTAGATAATCACATTAAAAACTATAAGGTGGCTAAAGACATTAGCAAATTAAATTTTAAAGAAAATATTGTTTACTGTCACCACCAAGTAGTTAGTAAGATAGGTGCAAATCACATGGCTGGGTTTTTAATGCATATCGCTTTGGATTTGGTATCAAGGGAATCAAATAAAGGTAATTTAGTACAAACAGAGATTTTTAATAGCTTTGGTAGTAGTTTAATTAATAAATACATTTTTTTATCATATACGGATTGTGTTAAAGATACAATTAAAAATAGTGGACAGAAACTTACACTAAGTGAATGGAAAAAATTAAAAAACAGCAAAAATTATTGTAATAGGACTAGATATTACAGGTATAATAGGTGCAGATCTAGTAATAATAGGAATAGTTTGGTTTTGTGCTTTAATTTTAGGTGTTTTATAGACATAAGCATAAACATAAACCAAAGCATATAGTTATTTATTAGCTATATAGAATATGAAGTAGATGGTCCTACGGTTTGATTGCAGATCATGACACAGTGGGTTCAATTCCCCCCATATTCTTCGTATTTTTTTTTTATTTTATATTTAATAGCTTAAATTTTATATATAATATTAATATTTTACTTATATTTTTATTGTAGTCTAACTTATATATTAAGTAATAAAATAATAAACCCTACGTAGTTTGTACAGACTACTTTGTTATTAGTGTAGGGTTTATAATTACATTATTTAAGTAAAACATAATTAGTAATATTAAAATTAAAACACTAATAACAATAGTATAACTAGTTTAAGGTTTCCTTTCGACACATATTTACAATACATAAAAATGATACAAGCAGCAAGAATTATTGGTACTGGTATAGCCACTACAGGTTTAATTGGTGCAGGTGTGGGAATAGGTGTGGTTTTTGGTGCTTTAATATTAGGAGTAGCTAGAAACCCTTCTCTTAGAGGACAGTTGTTTGCATACGCAATTTTAGGATTTGCATTTGCAGAAGCAACAGGTTTATTTGCTCTAATGATGGCGTTCTTATTATTATATGTTGCTTAATTTTCTTAATAAGTAAAAACATTCATAAGGTATAAATTAAGATAGTCTATTATTAATTTACACATAGATTTTTTGTCTACAGACTATGATTAGGTAGGTTATATGGTAGCCATGTTAGCAATCAAGTTTTTAACCTTCTGGTTATACTAGTTTTGATGTAAATTACAATGCTTTGTCTAAGTAAAAACAGAAAGGAAGGTAAACTAAATGGATGTTGGCTACTGGTTATTGGTTATTGGTTATTGGTTATTGGTTTTTGGTTTTTGGTAATTGGTTATTAGTTATTGGTTATTGGTAGCGCGTCCTTTTTTTTCTGGGGCGTTATCTTTTTATATATACATATTATTAGCTATAAACTTTTAAAGTTTTAATTGTAATTTATTTATTTATAATTAAAGATAATTAACTCAATGTTATAGCTTTATAATAATATAAATACATAAGTGCAAAATACTTTTAATATATATAGGGTATGATATAAATAGTTGATATATTTCTTATTAGCTCAATGGTAGAGCAGAATACTTCTAATATTTAGATCTAAGTTCGAATCTTAGATAAGAATTTCACTTTATATAACCATAATTTAATTATAGTTACTGTTATTAATTATTTGTTTTATATTAAACTGCTAAGCTTACCCTTGCTAAATATTAGGTACATTTTGCTACTACTAGATCACTTATATACCAATCTTAAAAATTAATAATAGATAACTTGTATATTTTAGCTTAACTCTTTTATTATAGTAAAAGCTAAATATCATTTTATTTTTAACCTAAACATTTATTAGGTAGAATAAAGTTAACTTTACTTTATTTTACCTTGTAAAAGTTAAAAAAAATTTATTTCAATTATATGCAACAATATATACCCAAAATAGTTAAAACAGCATCAACATAAAGTGGAGTAGTAGCACCTAATACTTATTATGATGCTTTGGACGTAAAAGCTAATGATAAACCAATTATTCTCTTTAATCAATCTAAAGGCAGTGAACAAGTTAGTGATGTACAACCGCTTGTTTTAAAACTTAGGCCAGGAGAGACAGCTAGTGATCAAATGAATAGTGAAGCTTTAGAAGTAAGCAATCAAGCTTCTAGCAAATTTAAGATATTTACTGAGTACCAAGAATGACTAATGAATAGACAGGTAGAATGTGCCAAAAACCTTCTTAATAATTCTAAGGCTAACACAAGTGAAAACACTATTAATGGTGACAAGCTAGATGTCGCAGAAACTATTAATCTTGACAAACTAGACGTCACAATGGGTAATATATTTGTTAAATACTTTAAATTTTTCACTGATTTTATGGATATATCAGGATATTTTCATTTGTTTTATCTCGGTATTACTGCGTTACTGGGCTTCTTAGTAGTAAATCTTTTTTACACTAAGGAGACGGTAAAATCAGATAATGAAAGCTTAAATATAACTAACGTCAGCAGTATGCAAGAAACTCAATATGATAGTTTATCTAGTGATGCAGACGCTGAAGGAGATACTCATGATGATATATTAATAAATGAGGATAATATATCACTTAGTGATGCAGACGCTGAAGGAGATACTCATGAGGACATTATTATGGATCAAGATGAAATTAGTCCTCTTGATTCAGCTATAAAGCCAGAAAATTACAAAAATTTACCTGGCTTCAATGCAGTTATGAGTGCCGTAATTGAATCAGCAAAAGATTATGACAGTTATACCCAAAACACAAACTTTTTAAAACGTCTACTAGGTAAAAACCCCGTAAAAAGTGTTCTGGCTAATGTGGCTGCACCTCAGGCAGTTGTAGCTGGTACTTTGAATAAAGCAAATCATGTTTTAAGACAATTTAGTATCCCTTTATCAAAGGCTCAACAAGTTAAAATAGACAAATTAAAAAATAGAGGTCTTATAGATAAAGATAATATAGTTAGTAGCATAGAGAAATATATTAATAATCCTAGTAGAGTGTATGAATCTACAGTGACCGAATTATGTGCTTACCTTCTTGATCATTATTTTGAGCATAAACTTTTAAATAAGCCTGCAGAAAATTTAATGCATTCAACTAACAAAAGGCCTGATTATATGGTTAAAGGTCTATATAAAAATAAATATCATAATCATATTTTAATTGAGCTTAAAAAACATAAAGGGGCTAGCTTTAAAAAAATTCTAAAGCAGACTGGGAAATCGGGATTAGCTGCTGTAGGTACTCAAGCAGGAGAGTACACAGGAAATGAGTATAAGTTCGACGGTCCTTCGATGTTTCACATCATAATTAGAGGTCGCAAGATAGGGTTTTTCGAGCGGTACAACTATATATCTGTATTAAATGATGAACACGTTGTTCACTATAAAGGAATAAAACCTTTAACTCAAAAAATACCTAGCCATACAGGTGTAACTGAAAATCCTAATTTAGAGCTTCTTGAGTACGCTATGTGGGGTGCTGCCGAAAAATCTGACTATATAGATACTTTTCCTTATAAAGATAAAAGAATTAGTGATCTTAATAAGGAACAAGTAGAATATGGTACTTATTACATATTTGATATATTGGATGACGCGGATATAGTTCACGAGTTATTGTTTTATATGAGAAGTAATTTACCTAGGGTACATACAAAATAATTCTTACTTTGTTGCTTTAATAACAACAGTGTTAAACTTAATAGTAATATAAATAGAATATAATAATATTAATAGATATAAACAAGTATGTTAATGCTAAGTCTGAAACTCGTATAAAACATTATACATATTGGTGTGTAGGATCTTCAATTGAGATACATGATTCTTAACTCGGATCAATGCAATGCCTTATTTGTGCTGGTTGATGCCCGACGGCTGGTAAGATCGCCATTTAGTGATAAGTCTAAGGATTATCCAACAAAACAGGGGTTGGCGTGCGACCCTACTATTACCACCTAGTAATATTAGTATTGTAATAAATTACTTACTTTTAGTTATATGGTTTTATATTTGGTACCTGTCTCTGTCTCGGTTTCGGTATCTGTATCCGTCTTTTTTTGGTTTTTGGTCTCTTTTTGGCATACACACTTTTAATAATAATAAATTAAACACAATGAATTTATCACTAATATTCTTTTTAACAAAAATGTCTAATGTAATAAATAAAAAAACCAATCTTAAAAGTAAAATTAAGGATATTAATAAAAAAAAGTTTAACAATGTTTCTTACATTAATAACAGTATAAGACATATGTCTAATTGTATGGGTAATAATAAGAATAGATTTAGTAAAACACTGAGCAATAGCTCATGTTTTAAAGGATTATCTACTTCAGCTGTTTTATTTAGAACACTTGATAGTTATGATAGTATTGATGATCTAATTCAACAGATTACTGATCCAAATACTTCTGAATATACTTTCCTAGATATTCTTGAGGAAACAATCTCAGATGCAGAGGATTTTTGGTATATTGAAAAAAACGATGACATTATATTTACAATTCTTTATGGTGATATAACCCAAGGTAAACAACTTGTTAAGTCTAATGATGTAAAAATCGGCGAGGCTTTAGCTACAATTAAACGTACAGATAGAGCCAGAGTTGTTTGTATAAATACTTTGAGTCGTTTAAATAAAATCGAAAGTGAAAGAGAAACAAGGGAGGGTGGGAGGGTGATGGTAAAAAGGGGGAAATAAATATGCTAACGGTTACTAAAGGAAACATAAATGAAAAGGTAAATGGAAACGTAAACCGAAAGGTAAACCAAAACAAAAATAAATAAAAAAACATAAAATAAGCCTAAATGAAGTTTAAACCAAATTTAAGTATAAAATATAGTTATAGCGATAATATGAACATGAATCATGGCTATGATGTTTCATTATTTAAAAAATAATGATACCCATGATTACTCTTATTTTTTTACTCAACAACTATATTTATTATCTTTTAGTTTTTCAATTATAAACTTTTTTGCAATAAACTAGAGGAGAAATATTAGATTGAGCATCGTAATATTTTAACATGCTGTTTTATTATTTATATCTGCTAATAATTATTACGATAGTATTATTAGTATTTTTAATAAAAAAAAATTTTTTTTTCTTATCTTAATTATATGGTCTTTGGTCTCTTTTTGGCATACACACTTTTAATAATAATAAATTAAATACAATGAATTTATCACTAATTTTATTTTTAATAGGAATCTTAGGATTTGTATTAAATAGAAAAAATATTATTTTAATGCTTATTTCAATAGAAATAATGCTATTAGCTATCACGTTTTTAATATTGGTAAGTTCACTTAGCTTTGACGATATATTAGGTCAAACTTATGCTATATATGTTATAGCAATAGCTGGTGCAGAATCAGCCATAGGTTTAGGTATATTGGTAGCTTTTTATAGATTAAGAGGAAGTATATCAATAGAATTTAAATAATGTATTTAGCCATAATTGTCTTACCTTTATTAGGATCAATAGTTTCTGGGTTTTTTGGTAGAAAAGTTGGAGTTACCGGTGCCCAATTAATTACATGTATATCTGTAATTATAACAACATTATTAGCAATAATTGCTTTTTTGGAAGTAGGTTTAAACAATATACCTGTATCTATTCACTTATTTAGATGAATTGACTCAGAATCACTTAATGTACTATGAGGTTTTCAATTTGATTCTTTAACAGTTTCTATGTTAATACCTGTATTGATAGTTTCTTGTTTAGTACATGTGTATTCAATAGGTTATATGAGTCATGATCCTCGAGGACGCGTTAAGGGAAAACGTGTCTATGGGGATAAATTGTCAAACTCCGGGGATATCCTAAAGCTTAAGGTACCAAGCTCTAGTTGAAAAACTATTAGTGGCTGAAGTAATTACTCAGGTATGGTAACAAGCCTTAAGATGAGTGAAAACGAAATGGACAATCGCGGATCTAAGTCAACAATATTTTTAGTATTAGTTAGTTTGCTAGTTTCTGCACTCTCTTCTTTTACCTTCTTCATTCTCTACTTATTTGTACTGCTGCACTTTAATATGTTATTTTTTTCTAACTCAAGTTTATTATCTAATTATCTCTTACTAAGAAAAACCTTTGATTTTAATCTTATAAATTTCTCTTATAGTTCGGCTTTATTAGTTTATGTGATAAACTTTGAAGTGGCTTTACTTCGTGAGAAGCCACCGCTTTATAGGAGTGGGGGCATGAAATCCTACATAAACGGAAGATTTCGGTATTATTCTACTAATTCTTTAGCTGTTACGGCCTCTTCGTATCCTGTAAAAATATATATGAACGCTGATCTAGATAAGGTCATAATACTAAAAGAAAATAAAGGTAAATGCGGTGTATATCGCTGAACAAATTTAACAAATGGGAATAGCTATATTGGTAGTAGTGTTAATCTAGAGAGAAGGTTGAAAGGTTATTTTTCCATTTATTTTTTAGAATCTGTAATTAAAAAGGGGAAAAGTGTGATTAATAGTGCTTTGCTGAAGTATGGTTATTCTAAGTTTACTTTGGAAATTCTAGAGTATTGTGATTTTTCTGAAGCAGTTTCAAGGGAGCAATATTATCTGGATTTATTAAAACCAGAATATAATATTTTATTTACAGCTGGTTTATGATTAGGTTCCAAACATTCTGAAAAGGCAAAAGCCAAAATGTCTGCTGCGAAAAAAGGTAACCAAAATGCAACAGGAGGTAAAGGCCGTAAACGAGCAGAAGGAGCAGGAAGTCCTAGTGTACCGGTAGAAGTATTTGATCAGGAAATTGGAATGAAAACAATATATCCTTCAATTAGTGGAGTTGGAAAAGCCTTAGGTGTACCTTCAGGTAGTATTAGAATGTATTTTTCTAGTGGTACTCAAAAGCCTTATAAAGGAAGATATTTGTTGCAAAAATTAGCTGGTAACTATACAAGAAGTTTTCTTGTTGTAAAAGAGCAAAGAGTAGACGGCAATTGATCTATTAAGCCATATTTAATGGATTTAAGGTGTACTCTAATGGGTTTCGAAAGAAACGGAGGAATAAAACTCGGTTTCAACATGCAACAAGGTTGAAACTCCTATGTCAAAATCCCATCTAAACAATTCGATTTAAAAAAAATTTCTACCTATAATTCTACTATTGTAAATCCTGGAGCCTGATCTGGTTTAATAAATGGTGAGGGTTCATTTGGTATAACAGTAGACAGAAATAAAACGCGTAAATTAAGTTGACGTGTTCAATTTAAATTTCAAATAGGTCTACATACAAAAGATCTTAACTTATTATATCTATTACAACAACACTTGGGTGGTATTGGTTCTATTCATTTAGCTCGAAACCGAGAGATAGTTAATTATTCAATAGATTCAATTGAAGATTTAAATAAACTTATTATTCATTTAGAAAAATATCCGTTATTAACCCAAAAAGCAGCGGATTTTTTATTATTTAAACAAGCTATAAAACTAGTAAATAATAAAGCTCATCTTACTGTTAAAGGTTTAAATCAAATAGTAAATATCAAAGCATCCATGAATTTAGGTTTATCCGACATGTTAAAATCAGAGTTTGCTGAATATACTCCAGTTGAAAGACCTGTAATAAGTTATGATAATGTAATTTTAGACCCAGATTGAATTTCAGGATTTGTCAGCGCTGAGGGGAACTTTGATGTTCGTATGCCATTAACCAATAATAAATTAGGTTATCGAGTACAATTGAGATTTAGAATATCTCAACATAGTAGAGATCTTAGATTAATGGAGAAAATAGTTGAATATTTTGGGTCAGGAGCTATATACAAATATGCAGGTAAGTCTGCTGTTAGTTTAACAATATCTGACTTTACTGTTATTACCAATATAATCATTCCATTTTTTAATAAAAACCCAATAATAGGTATAAAACTCTATGATTATCTTGGTTGATCTAAAATTCATAGTTTAATGGTTAATCGTTCTCATCTTACGGCTGAGGGTATAAATTCAATTAGAGAGATAAAATCTGGTATGAATACAGGTAGAAGTTTTTAAGATAAGTAACCATTGTTAATATCTAACACCCAATAAATCAATTGCAGGATAAATTTGACTTTAAGGCATAATCAAAGATTCTTTAGTTATTTAAGTTTATTCACATTCATGATGATTATATTAGTAACAGCTAATAATTTTTTATTAATGTTTGTTGGTCAAATTCTCGGCCGTTTATAAAACTAAAAGTTTATAAATTATAATATCACTATTTGCTGGAATACCCTAAGTATTATTAATTGTTAAGTATTATTAACTATTAAGTATTAGGACAATCAGCAGGAAACCGTATAATTATCATTATAAGGGATCTTCAGAGACTACATGTGATATATCCTTGCCTTATAGCCACGGATAAAGATATAGTACAGAGTTTCATGTAAATGAAATGAGATAAATTTTGTCAGTTTATGCTTTTATTTTTTGTTTTTGTTTTTTTTTACAAAAAAAAAAACAGTATATATATTATAAGATTTAAATCCAAATTATTTTCTACAAAAGCAAATGATCCAAAAACTAAAAATGTAAAATATACCCATAAATCTAAATTTGAATATAGATTAATTTTTAAACAACAAGAAGCTATTATTGGTATAATATTAGGTGACGCTTATTTAGAAACAATTAAATCTAACCGAAATACCTGATTACGTATATAACAGTGTTATCCCGATAAAGAGGAATATATAAAAAGTATATATCATCTTTTTAAGCCTCTAACCGCTATGGATCCTGTTATCTTAACAAGAAAGCCTGATATTAGGACAGGAAATATTTATCAATCTATTTATTTAAAAACATTATCTTTACCTTGTTTAAATTTGTACAAGGATTTATATTATAAGGAAAAATTACAAGTTATACCTTAAAATCTAGATAGATTGTTAACCACCAGTGGTTTAGCTTGTTGAATAATGGATGACGGTAAATCTAGTTATAATCAAACTATTATTTATACTAGATTCTTCTCTAAAAATGAGATATTTTATATACAAGTAGTATTTAATAAAAATTTTGATTTAACAATTAGAATTCAAGAAAAGACTAAAAATCAATTAATAATATATATACCTATTAAACAAAAAAATTAAACTTAAACATATTGTAGGTCCGTATATGCATAAAAGTATGTTATACAAAATACAATAACACACATAATCTGTGAGAAGGTGTGGGTGTTTGTTCATATCTATTGGTAAGTTTCTGATTTACTAGAATAGCTGCAAATCAAAGTTCTATGTCTGCCTTTTTAACAAACAGGGTCGGTGACTGCTTTTTAACAATAGGTATGTTTGCTATATTGTGATCTTTTGGTAATGATCAAAAAATGTTTAAAGATTTCAATACAAGGAGATTTAATTGTAATACTCATACTTCAGCTTACAGATAAATGATACATTATTCTTGTAATTCTTGTTGTCACCTTATGGGATCATATTTAGCAGGATTAATTGAGGGTGACCATCATATCGCTGTGCAGGATAAAAATTAGAAATCTAAAGTATATCGTGCCAAAATTATTATTGTTTTAAATATTCATGATAGACCTTAAACAGAAAAATTATCTGCTGAATTGAAAGTTGGTAAAGTAATAAACAGATCTAGTGCAGGTCATGTTTTACTACAAATATTAGCTAAACAAGAAGTCTTAAAGATCATTAATCTAATTAATCGTCGTATTCGTATTCGTACACATAAGCGTAGTCCTAGAATAGAAGCTTTATATAAAGCTATATCTTGGATAAATGAAAAGGATAATAGTTCTATACCATATTTAGGTTTAGATACGTCATCTTTGGATAGTAATAGTTTATTGGCAAGTTTTACCGATGCTGATGGTAATTTACCTATTACTGCATATTACCGTAAAAAGGATAGTAAAGTTGTAACCACTAATATTCAAACCTTCTTGCGTATACAAGTTAAACAAAATTATTTTATAGATGTTGCCACAAATCAAGGAGGGGCTAGTTATTTTAGTATTATCACTAAGATTAGATTGCTGAGTTCTTTACTGTATATCTGTAAACTAGAACTATAAGTGTTGATGACAAAGTGTATTACGCTTTTATGGCTGTATCTCATAGTTCAATAAGTCATGATATAGTTCGTAATTACTTTGATCGTTTCCCTTTATATTCCTCTAAGTATTTAGCTTATAAGGATTGATGCCGAGTTCAAGATCTCTATAGAGAAATTTGTTTGAGTAAACTGAGTCTAAATGAGATCAAAGCAATAAAAGATCAATTCAATAGTAAGCGTAAAGTATATGATTTCTCACTTATGAATTCTTTAACATTTTAAACATGTTGCCGTGGGTGGTAGTAATATCGCCCTCATTATATAACTATATGCGGGAAACTCCTAAAGTCTTTTTATAGGATATTGTGAAAACTCATCATCAGAGATGATGAGTGTACACAGACCATAAACATTAAAAGAATAGATCTTATTTAAGTTAAATTAGATAAGTGACAATGGACAATCCGCAGGAAATGAAACTAAATTTAAATTATTGTTTAAGGTATTGTGATTTTAACTTTACCTCTCTATTTTTAATCAGGATAAAATCCTCAGAGACTACACGTTATACCCCAGTACGTTGTACTGGGTGAAGATATAGTCCAAGTATAGTTGAAAGACCGTATAAATATTGAACATAGATTATTCTATTGTATTTTCATTAGCTCCTTTTGTAAGTGAAAATATTGTTACTATAATAGGTATTTGTTTATTAATAGGTGCTATGGCTAAAAGTTCTCAAGTTGGTCTTCATGTATGATTGCCTCTTGCTATGGAAGGTCCTACACCTGTTTCTGCATTAATACATGCTGCCACTATGGTGACAGCTGGTGTTTATTTATTAATGCGTACATCTCCTTTAATTGAATATAGTTCAACTGTTTTAATACTTTGTTTATGAATAGGTGCTATTACCACTGTTTTTAGTTCTCTTATTGGTCTATTCCAACAAGATATTAAAAAAGTTATAGCTTATTCCACTATGAGTCAATTGGCTCGAGGATTTTTATCCGTAAATCAAACTATATGCGTAGAAGCTTTTAAATATATTTTAATAGCCAATTCGCAGATAACCAAAGCTCATGACTATTTATGTTATATTAGTAGTAATTTTTTTAATTCATCCGTCCTCTTTTTCTTTGTAACCCACGTAAAAAAAAGAGAGAGAGAGAGAAAAAGATGAGAAGTTATTATTATAAGCAAGCTAGTAGGAATCTCAGAGGCCATACGTTTGATATTAATTGATATTAAGTTAATACTTATTAATTTAATATATAAATCATTTATCTCATTTATCTATACAATATATATTATTATATGTGATGTATTAGATTATACATCTATTATTGCTATGTCAAACACTGCGAATATAATGAAATATGCACCTTTGGGTGTACCTTCCTTATCTGATTTTAATCAGAGTATACTAGAAGCCAATACCAAATATAAGGGTAATAATAAATCTGACCCAGATTTAATAAAGTTTAATCAATGATTAGCTGGTCTAATGGATGGTGATGGTTGTTTTATCTTAACTAAAAAAGGGTATGTTAGTTGTGAAATTACAATGGATATAACGGATAAAGGAGCATTATATGAAATTAAGCACAAATTTGGAGGAGCTATAACTACTATATCAGGTGCTAAAGCATTAAGATATAAAGTACGCCATAAACAAGGTGTTCTTAATTTTATTTATGCAGTAAATGGATCAATTAGAAATCCTAGTCGTATGTTACAATTAAATAAATTATGTGTAAAATATGGTATAAAATTTAAAGAACCATTATCTTTAACTTTTGACGATGGTTGGTACAGTGGTTTTATAGATAGTGATGGGTCACTGTATTTAAATGAAATATCTGGGCAGGTTTTCATAAGTATTACTCAAAAAAATAAATATATTTTAGAACCTCTACAAAAGCTATACGGGGGTAAAATTTATATTCTGAGCCCTAAAATAGAGGCTTTTAAGTATACAGTGTTTAGAAAAAAGGAATTATTCCATTTAATGGATAATTATTTTAGCAAATATCCCTTAAGAACAGCTAAAGCAGTTAGATTAGCTTTAATAAGAGATTTTTATCAATTAAGACCTTATAGAAAACCAAGTTCTGATACTTTAGAACAATTTAATAAATGAGTCACATTTTTGGATAAATGAGAAAAATATAGAAATTAATAAAGAAATGGTCCAAATTTTGTGTTACAAGTGTAGCACATAATTGCAATTAGGCATGATGGTAATAGCTGTAGGTTTATCTTCATACAATCTTGCTCTATTTCACTTAGTTAATCATGCCTTTTATAAAGGGCTTTTATTCTTAGGGGCAGGTGCAGTAATACACGCTTGAGCAGATAACCAAGATTTTAGAAGGTATGGTGGGTTAAGACCATTTTTACCTTTAACTTATTCAGTTATGTTAATAGCTTCTCTTAGCTTAGTGGCTTTTCCTTTTATGACCGGATTCTATTCCAAAGATTTTATTTTAGAGTCTACCTATGGACAGTTTTACTTTTCTAGTACCGTAGTATATTTTATAGCCACTATTGGTGCTATGTTTACTACTTTATATTCAGTTAAAATTTTATATCTAACTTTTTTAACAAATCCTAATGGGCCTTTAATTAACTATAAACAAGTTCATGAAGGTGATACTTTTATGAGTGTACCTTTAATTATATTAGCCATTTTTTCTATCTTTTTTGGTTATTTGACTAAGGATATCTTTATAGGATTAGGTTCTAATTTTTTTGCAGATAACAGCTTATTCATACATCCTACACATGAAATTATGTTAGATACCGAGTTTGCTGTTCATAGTCTATTTAAATTACTACCCTTAATATTCACTATATCACTAACTGCTATATTTCTAGTTTTATCTGAATTTTATTCTAGTATACTTATCTCTTTTAAATTTTCTAGAACAGGATATAATATTTTTAGTTTTTTCAACCAACGGTTTTTAATTGAATTTTTCTATAACAAATACATTACTGGTATTTTATTTAAGTTAGGTGGGCAAACTACTAAAGTTTTAGATAAAGGTTCTGTGGAACTAGTTGGACCTTTTGGTTTAGAAAAAGTATTAGTCAGTTTAAGTAGAAACATATCTAGTTTAGACACAGGTGTTATTACATCTTATGCTTTGTACATATTGATTGGTTTAATTTCTTATACTTTAATGCCATATGTCTGACTAACTAATAGTAGTTTATTGCTATTAATTATGTTTAGTTTATCTATAACCATTAATCTAAATAAAAATAAAATTAGTAATAACAATATTACTAGCCGCGAAACATTTGTTAGTTTACCTTTACAAAGCAGTTTTATAACATCTGCTTTAAGGCGTATTACTATAGCTGGGTTTATATCTGGGTTTATTTCTTTGGTGTTGGTACTAATATTTAAGTTTTACTATTTTGGTGGGTTTAGTGTTCAAAACCATTTAGACCTTATTCAAGGATTAAAGTTAGGCACTTTGTTTCTTGTAGTAAAACAAATTGTAAAAGTATTTATAATTGAATATATTGAAGGATTAGAGTGTAATTGGACTTTAGAACAAATAACATTCTGATTAGATATAAACAATATCCAGGATATAATAGATTTATTAAAGTATTTAGGTTCATCCAATGGAAATGGAGGGGGAGAACCTATGCACATGTGTTCTAAATCTCCTGAGTTAAAAGTAGGACCTAAAACTGACCCTTTTACATCTTTAAGTATGGAATCTCATAATCCAGAGCGTGAATCTAGTAGTATGCAATCTCATAATCCAGAGCGTGAATCTAGTAGTTCAGAGTATGAATCTTCAGAGTCTGATAGTCCTCTTCAAATTAATGGGTTTCCTAAACCTGATAAAGTAACATTCACTGAAAAAGCTCGTCAAGCAGGGGACTTAACTACTCGGGATCCCAATGTTGAAAACCCACGTATGTATGAATACATGGGTATTCTTAATGAAGCCACTGATATAAGAGATAGATATACTATGTCTTTAAGGAAATTTTGTGTTAAAGCATTTGACGAGCATATTCCTTTTGCTTCATTGAAGGCTGAAACTGATTATCTTATTAAGCTAGATGGTGATTATAAAAAAGCTAGTAAAGAAGTAAAGTCTAGACACCATAAGTTACATCCTAATACTAAAGATGAGTATCCTTTAAGAGATTCAGAGAAATATAATGTTAACACTGCGATTGGTCTACCTCCTACTAATATAATTAAGAATATTTTGAGAGTAGATAAGCAACTGAATGAGATGGCCCGTTGGGCGGAGAGTCAACATGGAGCAACAGATCGCGCACAACTTTTAGATTTACAAAAGAGGGGGCTTATACCTCCTGAGGACCGTACCGCTCTACAAAACTGAGACTCCTACCGTTATAAAAAAGATAAATTTTGAAAACTGTTAGAAAAGGTTAATGCGGACAGAGATAATGATCTAGGTCTGAAGGTAGCTAGTGATGCATTTAAAAAAAAATAAACAAATAATTAAATATAAGTTTTACTTATAGTTATATATAAATATGATTTATAAAACTAAAAGATAATAATACAATAATAACAAGTTGGTGTTAATAAATTAACACTAATATAGAAAAAATTACACAATATACCTGTTTTATCTTATTATTAATTTATTTTAGCTTTTTACTCAATGGATTGTTGTTTTAAAGGTTTAGTTTTTCTATGGGCTTTAACGTAGTTTATTCCCTATTTAGCTAATATATTGTAAGTATTAGCTGCTTTGTTATTTTTATAGTTTAGATACTATCCTTTTATAAATACTAATACAAAAACAACCGTAACTCAGTGTAGCCATTTTTATGTAAAAATGTAAACACTGAATCCCTTTACTATCGTATAAGGAATATAGAGTAGGATGAGCCAGAATTCATATAAAGCTATAAAACAAATACAAGGGGTTATAGTTATAAACGCTCTAATTCATATAAAAACTAAAACCAGCCAGATAGCATTCCTTCTATTAAAGGACTAGATCATGTTTCATTTTAAGTATGTACAATACTGATTACGTAAAATATTCTTAAATAAACCAATAATTTCCTATAGTTACTGTAAATATTCTGGGCAAAAAGGCTCATAACCATTATTCTGGTTACTTATAAATCTTTATAAATTAGTGTAATAATGAATATTACCATTTATATATTGTCATAGATCAAGCATTTGAGTAGTATTACAAGCTACATGCCATTTGGTCTATAGGTCAGGTAAAACTTCACTTGGTTGCTTGCATAACTGCTAAAAAAATCAGAATAAGTACCTAATAAACTCAGATAATTAGAGTCTAAATACAAAGCTAGCCAGTGAACCAAAAATATAAAACCGTTTAACAATCAACTCATTTGGTAATCCTAAAATTCTATTACTTGTGTAGCAGGTAGGATATGAACCAATTTGTCTTGTCTAATACAGCAATATAATTTAGAATAAGTTGAGGTATAAACGGGTAGGTTATAAGCATTACGGCTAAAGTATGAACATAAATTTGGTCCGCTGGGTTAATGCAATTAAGTCTCAGTATAGCAAAAAATTCGTTGTGTAGTTGTAAAACCATAGCAGTCCTCATACCTAACTTATGATTATTAAGAGAAACTTGATCAGGTAGATCCCTATAATATTGGACTCTTAAAACATGGCTTTTGTCATTGTGTTAAACAAGTCTAGCATTAAGTATGTTATTGTCCACTATTTTGCGGATTTCTATCCTTATTTCATATATTGCAATACTAGCATTAATCCTTGCATATAGATCAGTAAAGATTGGAAAAGCTCTTATCTTACTAGCATCATAAATAATAATAAAATTTTGCGAAATAGGATTAGCTATAGTGCTAGTACTATAAAAAAAATCAAGTATATTTTTTTAACAAAAACTTACCCCCTAAGGTTTTACTTATACAATTAGTATAAGTATTAATATAAGGGATCACTTTTAATTTTATTATTAACAAATTGTAAACTTTTATTTAAAGGTTTGCTAGTTACAACTTGTAAGTTTTTATTTAAAAGTTTACAATTAACAATTCCAAACATTATACTACTATCTTATATAAAGTTATAAAAAAGAGTTTTTAATATATTAAATAAACCTTTATCTATAGGCATAGATATTGTACCGAAACTTACCTTTTTAATTAAATATATGGACTTTTTATTGTACTTTCTCAAGTCTGTACATAAAATCTGTCCCAGTCAGGCTAGTTACTATATTTATTTTTAATCATATGATTAAATAAAGCAGCCTATCTCATTTTTATAACGAATTCTATAAATTTATAATAGTTACAGATTATTTGTAACTATAAATCACTAAACAGATCAAATTTATTTAATATTACAGGCTGTAACATTGCAGCTATGACTACAAATATTACACCTGGATAAGCATTAATAAATATGTTAAGTTAATTGAGATAATTAAAATAATAAAGATTTTGTATGTATATAAAATGGAAGGTGTATAAGTAAGAAAATACATCGCAAACATCTTTAATACTGTTTTGCTCTAATATTTGTGATTTGGACTCCTATATTAGTATTATAGATACTTAAAATGAAACTTTATTACCTGACCCATTAATAGAAAGTATGCTCTCTGGTTTTACTCTAGGGCTAAAGACTTGTATAATGATTTTTGTTTTTATATGAGCTATAGCTTGTTTTCCTAGAATACGATTTGACCAATTAATGTCACTTTGTTGAACTATATTATTACCTATAGTTATAGCCTTTTTAATTTTAGTCCCTTGTATTTTATATAGCTTTGAGATGATACCTAGTAATGTGTATTTATTATAATAAAATTATTTATTATTACAATGATAAGGTTATCTGTGTATTGTTTTAAAGTTATGTAAATAACTTACCATATAGATATATATGGTGTTACTAGCTATTGCTTATTTATCTAAACATAATGTAAGTGATACTGCGGGAAATTCTTATATTAACCTCTTTTTTTTTTATGTTACTTACACTTTTATTATTAATACCTATGATAGGTATATTTATTATATCTGCCGGTGTGTCTTTTATACAAGACTTATCTGATATAAATATTAAACGAATTAAATTTACTGCATTAACTACTTCTATAATAAACTTATTTGTTAGTTTAATAATTTTTATATTATTTGATTCTAGTAGTAACCAATTTCAATTTGTGCAACAATATCATGAAGTAAATTATTTGGATTTTTATTTAGGTATGGATGGTTTATCCATATATTTTGTGTTATTAACAACTATTATAATACCTATTTCATTGTTATCTAATTGAGTATCCATACCTGAAAATATAAGATCATGTGTTATAATAATTCTATTACTAGAAACACTGTTATTAGCTGTTTTTTTAGTGTTAGATATATTATTATATTATATATTTTTTGAAAGTATATTACCTCCCTTATTTATATTAATAGGACTATTTGGTTCAAGCGACAGGGTGAGAGCTAGTTTTTATTTATTTTTATACACATTATTAGGGTCTTTATTTTTATTATTATCTATTGTTACAATATCTTCAACAATGGGAACTACAGATTTTGACGCTTTATATAAAACTAATTTTAAATACTTTAGTCAGTTCTTTTTATTTGTTGGTATATTTATAGCTTTTGCTGTTAAAACACCTACAATTTTATTAAATACCTGACTTTTAAAAGCTCATGTTGAATCACCATTAGGGGGTAGTATAATTTTAGCAGGAATAGTGTTAAAATTAAGTTTATACGGTATACTTAGATTAAATTTACCACTCTTAGCTAAAGTTTCTCTAAATTACATATATATAATTTATTTAATTGGTGTTACAACCATTATATATGCCAGTGTAAGTACCCTAAGAACTACAGATGTTAAAGAGCTTATAGCTTATTCATCTGTTTGTCATGCTGCAGTTTATTTAATGGGTGTATTTAGTAATACAATACTAGGAATAGAAGGTGCTATTACCTTAGGGTTAGCCCATGGGTTTGTTTCCTCTGGTTTATTTACATCAGCAGGTGGTGTTTTATATGATAGAACTTACACAAGACTAATAACATACTATAGAGGAATAGCTCAATTAATGCCTTTATTTTCTGTTATGTTTTTTATTTTATGCTTAGGTAACGCTGGTACACCACTTACATTAAATTTTGTAGGTGAGTTCCTTTCACTGTATGGTATATTCGAAAGATTACCTTTTATTGGTATTTTTGCTAGTTCTAGTATCGTTTTTAGTGCTGGTTATACCATATATATGTATAACAGAATAGCTTTTGCAGGGTCTTACTCTAAATTCTTTAATGTTAACATATTTGATTTAAATAAACGTGAATTTATCATATTATTAACTTTAGTTTTGCCAGCTGTAATATTAGGTATCTATCCTGCTCCTATATTAGATGGTTTGCATTATTCTGTTTCATCTTTGATATACCATGTATCTATTATATAAATCAAAGATGAAAGTCAGTTTTATCATCTAAAAGTATAGAAAATGGTAACTTCTATCATAATACTGGTATAAATAATAAAAAATATTATCCTATTACTTTAGCTTGTCAGAATATGCAAGTAAAAAAAAGAGAATTTCACACATTAAAAAAAAATACCACTAACAATTTAAATTATAAGCTATCTGGTGTCTTATTAGTTGGGGTATTAATGTTTAGCATGGCTATTATATCTTATATTTTTGTTAATTTGTGTAAAATTAATTTTATAGATTTATATTGTAGTGTTAACTTAGATTATATATATATATATTTTTTAAGTTTAGTGCTTACATTTATATTTATAGTTATATATGATTTTTTGTTAAAAAAAATATTATTAATAAAAATTTTTAAAAATAGATTACCTGCAGGGTTTATATCTGGATTATCTAAGAAAGTTAAAATAAGAGACAGATTTTTCTATATATTTAGTCTAAATTTTTTTAAGATTTTTTTATTAACAAGTTTTTTTCTACTACTGCCTTATATATTATATTATATATTATTTTATTCTTTTTTATATACAAATAATTTATTTATATTAGTTATTTACATATTATATATTAGTATATGTATTAATTTAAGCAATTGTTTTATTAATAGTAAAAACTTTTTTTCTATGAATAATATGTGTAACATTGGTTATAGTTTCATTTTATTATTATGGGTAAAATTTACTGTTATATCTATAATTCCTATATTACTACCCTATTTAGTAACTAATAGTAGCTTTATAGCTATTAATAAACACATAGCTTTTATTGAAAAAGCTACCTTAAATTTTTTAAAGAAACTACCTGTTGTGCACAAACTTGTATTTATAAAAATTAATAATAATAGTTTTTTAAATTCATCCCTGGTTAAGTTTAAACATCACAACCATAACACAAGTGTACAATTAAATAGTAGTAATGTTAAATATATTCCTTTTTCTAATCATAGAGTGTTTACTAATATTAACAGTAAACCTTGTTCTGTTATAATATCTGCAATACAATCCGCTAAAGTAACATCATCTTGTCTTATGTTTACTTATAATCATAAATCTAATTTTATAGTTATAAATAGAATATCTGTGGTTAATATACCTAGACTAAATACACAAATATTGCGTGTAGATCTATTAGGCTTTTTACCTAAATCAGGTTACTTTCACATTAATAAACCAGAAATTAATCTTGTTATCAAATCAAAACCATTAGAAATTCCAGTTTATTCTAGCAAGAATGTTTTATTAAAAAATACAAATTCTTATAAACCATTATCAGATTGAGAAAAAGGTATTTTTGAGTATACACTAGATAACAAGCCAAATATATCTTTACCATCTGATTTATCTTATCTATCAGCAAATCCTGATAAGTTTAACCTGGACATGAAAATAAATCAGTATATGGATATGAATAATATTTCTCCTGATTTATTAAACCCAATTGTTTATATGTTTAGTTTTTCTAATCAAGACCAAAACCCGGAAGGTAATGAATATAATAAGGGCAATAATAACAAAGGTAAGGGCAAAGCCACCGACCAGGAGATGGAAGAATGAGATAAACAAGATACTGGTCAAGAGTTGACTGAAATGGACATAGACACAGATGCAGAAACATCTCTAGAAGATAGAATACAAGAACAAGCAGCTAGAAATCTTGCTAGTCAAGCTGAGTTAAATGAACAGGTTAATCTATGAGATTCATACTCATACCGATTTAATACTCTAAACAGACACGGTGAAACTGAGAGCGAGGTAGTTGAAGATACTGCTATAACTGCAGCTAGATCTAATTTTATTAATGATAGAGATGATGTGCGGAAAGCTATAAATTTCTTTATCATTAATAATGTATCAGCTGATGAAAATGTTACTAATATAACTTCCAGGCCTTCAGCTTTAGATCGTATTATGACACAATACGCAAGTTACTTCGACGAAGATAGTGGTAATCAGTCTAATATTGTTCAAGGTTTAAATCAAGTTAATGATTACTTACGTGAAGAAGAAAAAGCTGTAGTAATTGCAGAACAACAAAAGGTTGATCAAAAAAGACATGAAGCTAGTATTAAAAGTCAACAAGATTATGTGGCTGATAAAAGTAAAGATAAAAAAGCAATAGCTTTTCTTGAACCTATTACTGACAAAGCCGGGTTATCTAGTGGAAAGCCAGCGAGATCAAACTCTGTTTATGATAGATTGGGTTTCTCAACTAAGAATGAATATAATGCTGCAGTTGAAAATAAATATAATGAGTTGTATCAACAACATCTTAATAACAATTTATCTGACCTTACACAAAAAGAAATGCGCTCTATGAAACATAAAGCACGTCTTCATGTTAATCGTACTAGAGAAAGGGAATTAAATCCAACAGAATATAAACAAAAAATCGCTCTTAATACTCAAAATATTACAAATCTAGATCCTAGTTATATTTCAGATAAAAAAAAAATCATGAGAAATAATACATTATCCCCTGAACAAAGAGATATAGAATTACAAGCTCGTAAAAAACTACATCAAGATATATTAAAGGAGAATAAAAACAAAAAGAAAGAATAAAAACAAAAAGAAATAAAAAAAAACAAATAAAAAACTTATATATTAAATATAAGTTTACTTATAATTATTTATAAATATGATTTATAAACCTAAAAGATAATAATACAACAATAACAAGTTGATGTTAATAAATTAATATTAATATAGTAAAAATTACACAATTCCCCTGTTATATCTTATTATTCATATATCTTAGCTTTTTATCTTTTTTTTATCCTAGTTTTAAAGCTTTAGCTTTTCTACAGCCTTTAACGTGATTTATTACCTATTTAGCTAATATATTGTTAGTATTAGTTGTCTGCCTGTCTGTCTGGCTTGCTTGCTTGCTTGCTTGCTTGCTTGCTTGCTTGCTTGCTTCCTTGCTTGCTTGCTTTCTATAGTTTACTAACAAATTAGCCCTCTCGTTATTAGTAACTTATCTCTTTTTTTATTAAAAATTTAAAAGAAACAAACAAGGGATAGGATAAAACTTGTAGTATTAGAGATAATTGTATTGCTAGTTGTATCTAAAGTCTCTTTTGTTTTATATGTGATAAACTAAACTTGTTAAACTAGCTCAATCTCATTTTGAATAATCCATAAACTACTTTAGATATATTTGTCTTGTTTTTTTTAATCTTTACATAACTTAATTTTTGTTTTTATTTATTTATCAATGATCCATATATATCTTTGTTACTTGGGTTAGGAAAAATAAGCCTTTGTTTTTAATCTAACTAACGCCTTATTATGAAGTGATAGCTCTAATTAGTGTTACTTAAAAATCTTACTTTTACACCTTACCTGCTCTACACTTTTTACTAAATATCTGCATAATTTTAATTTGTACAGCTAATTATTTTAATTTATTGATTAAACTTTATAGTTTTAGCTTATACTAGTATATCCTTTTTATTTTATGTGATTTAAAATAAAAATATAAAAATACTATATATAAGGCATCCTATCCTGTCCTCTGGGTATACATTTACAATTAAAATATTATGTCCAAACTTATGTGTATATATTATTATTAAAAATAAGAATATATATAAACACAATTGCCAAAATTAACTCTGTTAACCTCTACCTTTAATCAGATTTTGATGCAGATAGCCTAATCATAAATGATAGCACCAATTATTTTATTACAAAAAAACATGCCACAGTTAGTACCTTTTAACTTTATAAACCAAGTTACTTTTGCTTTCATATTACTTATAATAATGATATATGTGTTTTCAAAGTATACTTTACCTAGATTTGTACGTTTATTTTCAACACGTGTTTTTATAAGCAAATTATAATTGTTTTTATATGCAAATTATAATTATAATTCTCTATGTTATAAATATAGTTTACATATAAGCCTTTGCTAGTTATATTGTAATACTATGAAATATGATCTATATATAGTATAAAAATATACTATGTATTTTTCCAACAAGGTTTTTATTTAAAGAAAAACTGTTTTTATTAAAAAAAAACATAAAAATAAAATAACAAATGTATAGTTACCTTATGTTTTTAGCATATTTTAAATTTATCACTAACTAACATGTTTTAGTATTATACCCCTTAATACTATAGTGTCTTGCTAACCCTAATATCTTAATATCAATATTGATTAAACTAAGGTCCGGCTACTACAATACTAACAAAACCACATCCAAACACAAATCTATATATCAATGTTTACTCATAATTGTATATTATTAACATGCAAATATTATATACACAATTTCTCCTGAGCCTTAGTAAACACTCACCTGATACCAGTTCTTTATGTAACTGGTTTAGCGATTGTTTATTATTTATACAAAGTAATTGGTTAAATTGTACAGTTTTCATAGGTGTGGTGACAGTACCACTAATTTTAATTTTGTGGTCTAATATTAGTGATTTATTAAACCCAATGGACGATCAAGCTAAACAGAAGCAGGAACTGGATCTTATTAAAAAAATACTTGCTAAGAATGAACCAGAGAGACACCATATTGACATAGCATTTACTTGTAATCTTCAGGATCGACTTAGACCTAAATGGTATTTGCTCGATAATAATGAATTTTCTTGTCAACGGTTAAAACAATTATATCCACAACAGACAGCTGTATTACAAGCACAAATTATACATGGTACTTTAAGACATTATCTTAAAGTGCCCAATAATTCACTACAGGTTGAAGCTAGCAATGCACCACTAACAGGTTTGTGAGTCAAGAAACCAACTATATTTAATGCAGAAACTGCAGGGTTTATTATCACTAGTGGTAATCTGCCCCTTACATATAGTAGAGATGGTACAAAAATTCTTGTGAAACCTTAATTAATTACCTTGCTGTTTTTAAACCTTAAAATATAAATAGTAAACTGGTACACTTTTTCTCTCTATCATTATAATTAGTATACATTTATGATAATCAGTTGTTGTTAAACAAAACAACAAACTATATATAAATGTTTACAATTTTAATTATGTCTAAATGCATAACTTTGTGTTACAAGAGATCTCCAGCCCTCTAGATCAATTTGAGATTCGGCCTTTACTGAGTTTAGATTTACCTATTATAGCTAATTTACATATTTCTTTAACAAATATAGGATTTTATTTAATTATTGCATCCTTAATATCTCTAATTGTAAACCTTTTAGCCACAAATTACGATCGAGTTCTACCTGATGGTTGGTCCACAAGTCTAGAATCTGTGTATTCTACGATACATAGTATAGTAATAAATCAAATAAACGCAAGTAAGGGGCAAATTTATTTTCCTTTTATCTATACATTATTTGTGTTTATACTGATAAATAATTTAATTGGTATGGTTCCATACAGTTTTGCATCTACTTCTCATTTTGTATTAACATTTTCAATTAGTTTTACAGTTGTGCTGGGTGCAACCATCTTGGGATTTAATAATCATGGCCTTAAATTCTTTTCTTTATTTGTGCCTGCAGGGTGTCCTTTACCTTTACTACCTCTACTAGTATTAATAGAATCTATCTCCTATTTAGCAAGAAATATTTCACTGGGGCTTAGGTTGGCAGCAAACATACTATCTGGTCACATGTTACTAAACATATTAGGTGGTTTCGCATATAACATAATGACTTCAGGTTTTTTTTTTTTTTTTCTTGGTTTAATACCATTAGCATTTATTATTGCGTTTTCAGGATTAGAGTTAGGTATAGCTTTTATACAGGCACAGGTATTTGTTGTTTTAACTTCTAGTTATATTAAAGATGCTTTAGGCTTACACTAATATAAGCTGTGTTCTTTTTTTATATAACATAAGATAATATAACACAACATAACATAACATAACATAACTGGTGACATAATTGCAATGATATATTTACCATTAATTATATTTTCTACTTTTTTATATAAAGATAAAGGTTATATATTGCATATACTTGTTATTAATACACAATTTTACAATTATATTTTACAAATTTTATTAAACAAGAGTAAAACAAACTGCTTAAAATAGTGTTTTTCTAGTCCACCTAACTTCAAATTTTAGCTTTTAAATCGTATGTTTCTTTTTGTTTGTTGTTATAACAAGGGTTGTTTTTCTTATTTATAGCTTACAATACTAAGCTTTATGCTTTAATACATAAAATAGCCAAATTTTATTTTGTCATAATTTAAATTATTTATAAAATACATTAATAGTAGTAGTACTACTACTATTACTATTACTATTACTGTTACTATTATATTATTAATAAATATTACTTCTGTAACTAAGAGATTTTTTTGGTATTATACTTATGATTTATGTGGTACATATTGTGTGATCCCGTTTTAAAATAAACGGTGTAGGAAAGTCCAGAGCTTATTAGGTTTATGCATAGTTTTATAGCTAAATGTTTATAATATTTTATTATGCAAAGGTGTAAACCTTGGTTTCTTAACAGAAAATATAAATTATACTTGTTATATAAGTAGAAAGAGACAATGGTGCTTTTTTCTTAGTATAGTATAACGGCGAACTAACAACCCTATTCTTAGCCTTTTTTTGGTTTCATACTCAATAACAGGAACTGGCTTACTTGTACCCTTAAACAGTTATATTTAATAACTTTTGTATTTAATAACTTTTGTATTTTTATATTATACATCTTTTTTTAAGCTAATATATAGTATTATTTTATACTAATATAATAATTAAGAATATTTATCTTTTTTTATTTATAAAATACATTAATAGTAGTATACTACTTACTATATTTTTCATAGAGACGTACTTATCAAAATGAAAAAGTGGTTTAGGCATAATCGTTTTTAGGTTACAAAGTGGTTTAAACTTACAATAATATAAAAATTATATATAACATATCAATTATATATAACATATCAATTATACAATTAATAGGTATTTACATTTACAATACAATTAAAAATATAATAATGGGTTGATTACAAACAAAAAAAAAATTATAATTTGAGTTTGATGATGGCTCTGAATGAACGCTGTCCAAATGCTTGACACATGCTAATCGAACGGCTAGTTTTATGATATTTAACTAGTAGTGGTGTACAGGTGAGTAAAGGATACTATAACCACCTTAGAGTAAGGGAGAAAGATCCCTTATACTAATAAAGAAACTTGCACCTTAAGAGGTGGTTTCGCTTTAAGAAGTTTGTATCTCGGGTAGTAGTAGTAAAGGTGAATGCTTAACTAGCTTAATACGCGTAGTCGAAACTGAAAGGTTGATCGATCACAATGGGCCTGAACAAAGCCCATGATGATAATTACAGCAGTGGGGGATATTGGTCAATGGCCTAACGGCTGAACCAGCAACTTGGATGAATGTATGGCAATAGCTGGTTGCATTAACAAAAAGTTAGTGTAAGATCGACTCTGTCGAATAAAATTCTAGATAGAATTATGATAATGACATTATCTATCTATGTGTCTTGACCAAATTACGTGCCAGCAGTCGCGGTAATACGTAAAAGACTAGTGTTATTCATCTTTAATAGGTTTAAAGGGTACTTAGACGGTAAATAAAGCCCGAATAGGGAACTAATAAACTAGAGTTTGATGTAAGGAAGCATGAAAGTACTGTTGGTGTAGAGATAAAATTCTATCATACCAAACATGGCACAGGTTTAGGCGAAAGCATCTTCTTATGTAATAACTGACGTTGAAGGACGAAGGCTTTGTGTCTCGAACAGGATTAGATACCCCAGTAGTCTAAGCAGACAATGATGAATGTCATAGATTAGATTTAATTAAATTTATTCTATAAATGAAAGTGTAAGCATTCCACCTCAAGAGTAATTTGGCAACATTGGAACTGAAATCATTAGACCGTTTCTGAAACCAGTAGTGAAGTATGTTGTTTAATTAGAAGATACGCAAAAAACCTTACCACAATTTGAATTAGTAATATGTTTTCACAAGCGTTGCACGGCTGTCTACAGTTAATGTCGTGAGATTTTGGTTAGTTCCATTAAATTAACGCAAACCCTTACTTTATTTTTAATATAAAGTAGTTCACCGCCATATTGGATATGATAATAGGGAACAAGACAAGTCATCATGGCCTTAATATTGTGGGCTATAGACGTGCCACATATGCCTTACAAAGGGATGCGAAATTGCGAAATTGAGCTAATCCTCCAAAAATGGAAATATATATCATGGATTGTAGTCTGTAATTCGACTGCATGAAAAAGGAATTACTAGTAATCGTGAATAAGTACGTCACGGTGGATTTTATCTCAGTTAGGTACTAACAACTCGTCAAGCACTGAAAGGAGTATGTGCAATAAGTTTGGTTGGTGTTTTCTTATAATCTAGGTAAATGGATCTAGAAATGTAAACAAGTAATCTTCGTATGCGCGACTTTGATTATTGTTAAGTCGAAATATGGTTCGTGTAGTGGAAATTGCACGGGATTCATTACAATGAACAATACCCCCCCCCCCTTCAGATACTGATGTAAAAACAAACAGTAAATTTTTATTAAAATTAAAAAAATTTAATATTAATATAAAAATATTAAAAAGTATTAAAAAGGTAGGTGTATTATCGTACCAAAAATAATACATTTCTCCTCGTAGGTGTATGTTTATACCTATACATAATTCTACAATACACTTTCCAAGAAGGTTCCGTTTGTTGGTATGACGGGTTGAAAATTTAACTCAATAGCAAATACTGTAGAACTAAATACTCAATGTTAAAAATAAAAATATCTTTATGCCAAGAGTTCGATTCTCTTCCTTCTTCCCTTACTTAAAAGTTAAATAATCATATGAGTAGGTACCTGTCACACACAGTTAGTAGTAAGGTTAACTATACAAAATAACTCAGGTCACCTTAAGCTTAACACTCTACTTTTGGATAGAGCTGTAAGTACTTTATTATCTCTTATACATATATAAGGTGGTATGGTTTTATTACCAAAATAAAAAAAAAATTATTACTTTATTTTAGCCAAAAAGTTTATAATATGATTAATATCTGTTATACACACAAACCTTTTACAACTACTTTTTATTTCAAAACTGTGTATTTATAGTTAATGTTTGGGATTTGCCTATATTAGTAACAACAGTAAGACCAATACTAACACTTAACACTAATAAGATTGTATTTATATAAATATATAAACTTATATATAATATATATATATTTACAAAATATTATTTTTATTTTTATGTTTGTTAGGGTAATTATGGCATATGTTCAAAAACAAATCTTAAAAATGGTAATACACATAACATATAGGGTATTATATATATTTATCCAAGAGATTTGTTAAATATTTTAATGATAATACATTTATTAAAAAAAATAAACTATAGCTAATATAAGTATGTCTATTAAAATACCTAAACTAGTAATTGACATTTAAGGTAAGCAAACTGTAATATATAAATATAAAAAACAAGCTGTATAGGTAAAAACATAGTTCTTAGGTATTATACAGTTGAAGGTTTTTATAAACCTAAAAAACTATTGTTAAATAAATACTTTACAATTGAAATTGTTCATTAAAGGTATATACTTTATAACAGTTAGGTAAAATTTATAGCTATTAGTAATACATTTAGTTTAAGTCTACTTTAAAGGAGACTCCCATTATAGGTAAGATGGGTTGAGCTGTAAACTCAATAGTTATAAACTTTTAAGAGTTCGAATCTCTTGTCTCCTAGTCTCCTGCAGATTGTACTGGCTTTGGATAGGATAGCTAGCCTGGCTGACAGGCTGGCTGAGTGTTATATGCACCTGTCGATTTTTAATCTTATAGTTACTGAATGATTAGCATAGCATCCCTGTTATTTATTTCGCCAAGTACTACCCTTACACTAGTATAGTCATAACTACTTAAAATATGTTTTATTGTAAAAACTAATTAGTTTTTACAATTATATACTACTTTTTATTAATCTGCTATATTCCCTGTTAAATTTTATAATTAAAATTATTCATATCATATATTTTTTTTTTATAGATAACACATAAAATTAAAAAATATAATTTACCTAATATTACTACTTATATATAAGTTAAGCTTTAAACTACTACAATATAATTATGTAATTAAAATAATATATATATACATACACATACATATACATATACACATAAATATACTAACATTTAATTTTACTAACTTTTTTATAATGGTTTATAACCATGTATATTGTTAATATATGTTTACCTTTAAATTTACTGGTTTATTTTTATAACTTAATTATTAATATCAAATTATGGTTTATCTGACTGTGTTTTAATAGGCTGCTGATATTTATTAGTATTAGTATTAGTATAGTAGGTAATATATACAAGTCTTAGTTTTTGCATCTGTACCTGTTTTATTTTTATACATTTTAGCCTTTATAGCTCAATGGTAGAGCGTAATACTGTTAATATTTGTATAAGTGTTCGATTCACTTTAAGGGCTATCCTCTGTCTTAAATATTTATAATATAGGGATAAGTATGGTGTAATAATATATTTAAATATAGTTGTTTATTTTGTTTAATTTAAAGTAAACAGAAAATATTTAGGTATTAATATATATTAGGGAATATATATATTAAACGTGTTGGCTAAATGGTAAAGCATTGTGCTACGAACACAAGGATCGCGAGTTCGAGTCTTGCACATGTTTATATTTATCTCTATGTTTACATTATGTTTGTTAAATTGTTTTATATTAGTTATATAGGACTAGCCAGAGAAAAAAAAAATTTTTTTTTTACAATAACTACTGTAACCACTATAGCACATAACATAACATAAATGAATATTTTTTATGCTATACATATTTTTGATTATATCTAAAAGGCTTATTTTTAGTTTTAGCTCGGTATAAAACTAAAGCTTTTTACATTTACTATTATCTTATATTATACAAATAATAGTTAAATATTAATATTTATTATCTATAATAAAACATTAAAATCAGTAAGATAGTAATTTTTTATTTAATTGAATGAATACTTTATATGTAGTATGTGAAACTTTTACTAATGGATACAGAGGTGAGATTTTAGATTTTATTTCTTTGGTTTCCATAATATCTGGAATATCTGTAATAATAAGCAAAAACCCTATAGTATCTGTTTTATTTTTAATTGGTTTATTTTTTGCTATAGCAACATATCTTCTAACCATTGGTATAAGTTTTATTGGTCTATCCTATTTATTAGTTTATGTTGGGGCTGTTTCAATATTATTTCTTTTTATTTTAATGTTAATTAATGTTAGAGTATCTGAACTATTAAGTGATAGTAGCAACAGTATACCCTTAGCAATAATAACAGGTTTATCTTTTAATTACCCTGTCTATCAAATATTACCATACAGTTTAACAGCTTTAAATAGCTATACTATTAATTTAGCTAATTGATCATGGTTTGATATTGTTAGTAATTATGTAAAAAAATTTTTTAATTTTTCTAATGATAGTGATGAAATAGCATTTGTAACTGGTAATGTTTGAGATGGAAGTCTGGCAGAAACCACACACATAACTAGTATAGGTAATATTATGTATACTAGTTACTCAATATGACTTATTATAACATCTATTATATTACTATTGGCTATGGTTGGGGCTATAGTTATAACAATAAAACAAAAAGATTAAAATATAGCTTAATTGCTAAAAATTTTTAATGTAACAATCTCTTTTTTCCCCTTATATATATCCTTACCTCTCAATATTTAGTTTTTTAATTATTCCTCTGTTATCTTTATTTCCTTTATCTATAAAAATATTAATTTACAATCAATATATTGTTTCGATATATCTTATTTAGATTTTGTCTTAACAAGCAGATAGTTATAAATATTGTTATAACTCTAAAAAGCCAGAGACTTTAGTTTAATTGGTAAAATATGTGACTTTTAATCAACATTATGTGGGTTCAAATCCCGTAGGTCTTAAATATTGTTATAACTCTAAAAAGCCAGAGACTTTAGTTTAATTGGTAAAATATGTGACTTTTGATCAACATTATGTGGGTTCAAATCCCGTAGGTCTTAATAATATTCTCTTCTTTTTTTTTATACATAGGTTTATATACCTACTATTGTCTTATAAATCTTGTTTCTAACTGTTTAACAAATATCCAACTAGAAGACATCACTATAAAAATATTCCTCATATCAAGTGTTAAATTAGTACCTTACACAATAAAGGTTTAACATATACCCTATTACAACATATTTATTTAATTTATTTAACATATATCTCATCTACAACGAGTTTGTTTAACTTTAACATCCCCTTCTAAAAATAATTTGCTTAACATAGTGGGTAAAATATTTAAAAGCTTTTTTATTAATAGCCCTAAGGGATTAGCTCAAGGGTAGAGCAACCGTCTTACACGCGGGGTGTTAGGTGTTCAAATCACCTATTCCTTAATTTTGATATTAAATATATTACTTATAAAGTAATATTATTTTACATAAAAAATGTTTTAATAGTATATACGAAAAAAAAAATAACAATAAATCATAATTAATGACAAACTTAACAAGAAGTAGTTTTCAACCTCATCCTTTTCACTTGGTATCTCCATCACCTTGACCAATACTTACTTGTGTTTCTCTTTTAGCACTTACAACTGCTGGAGTTTTAGCAATGCATGGTTTTACTAATGCACGGGACTTTTTACCACTGGCATTTATATCCTTAATTTGCTCAATGTCCTTTTGATTTAGAGATGTAATTTCAGAAGCTACATATTTGGGTAATCATACTTTAGCTGTGCAAAGAGGTTTAAACATGGGAGTTGCTTTATTTATAGTAAGTGAAGCTTTATTTTTTTTAGCCATATTTTGAACTTTTTTCCATAGTGCGCTGTCTCCTACAATTGATTTAGGAGCTCAGTGACCTCCTACGGGTATAGAAGCAGTTAACCCTTTTGAGTTACCTATACTTAACACAGTATTATTGTTATCATCTGGTGTTACAGTTACTTATGCTCATCACTCTTTAATACAAGGTAATAGAAGTGGAGGTTTGCTTGGTTTAGTTTTGACAGTTGGATTAGCAACTGTCTTTACTGCATTACAAGGTGTAGAGTATTCAGTGTCTACCTTCACTATTTCAGATGGGACATACGGATCTTGTTTTTATTTTGGAACTGGTTTTCATGGCTTACATGTGATTATAGGTACAGCATTTATTGCTGTGGGTTTGTGACGTTTACTTGCTTACCATCTGACTGAAAACCATCATCTGGGTTTGGAGTCAGGTATACTATATTGACATTTTGTTGATCTTGTATGACTATTTCTTTTTGTATCTATATATTACTGAGGATCTTAATTTTAAGCAAGTATCATTATATAGAATTTGTTAGATCCCAATCTCAAAATGATATAGGACTTGTTAGAATCAGCCCCGAAGAAGGGGCTGATTTACATGAAAGGATTCAACGGGACATAGATACATTGAAACAAGATTTATGATGGGCTGAAAGAGATGGTTCGCAAGATTGGATAGATGGGATAGAAAGTGTAAAGGATAGGCTTATTCAAGACTTATTTGATTTAGAAAGAGAACTAGAAGAACAAGAACATGAACAAGAGCAACAACAAGAACAAGAGCAACAACAAGAACAAGAGCAACAACATGAACAAGAGCAACAACATGAACAAGAGCAACAACAAGAACAAGAGCAACAACAAGAACAAGAGCAACAACAAGAACAAGAGCAACAACAAGAGCAACAAGAACAAGAGCAACAAGAAGCTGGTGTACGGCTACAGGTACGATCAGCACAATTAGGCGAGTCAAATATAAACCAATCTCCTTGAAATCGCTTACCTAAATTTCCTTGACTTATCTTAATCTTTCTAATTATAACAATTGGTTTAATATTACCAGATAATATATTTCTTATATTACCAGTATTATCTCCAAGTAATATATCCCTTGCCTTTACAACATTATCTCTAGATAATCTACCCCTTGCCTTTCAAACGTTATCTTCATATAATTTATCTTTGCTTTCCCTATTTATGTAATATATTAAGTATTTAAGAGACTGTTGTTTAATAACAAAATAGGTGATTTTTAATAATAACTATGTTGGTCAAAGTCAAAGTCAAAGTCAAAGTGTTAGTGAAAGTAAAAGTCCACCTGGTCTAAAAAAAAACGGCTATAGGTTAATGGTAGACCAGTCGTCTTCCATACGGAAAGTGCCGGTTCGAGTTCGGCTGGCCGTATTATATTACATCCAGGGTTAGTCGCTTAATTGGTAAAGTGTTTTCTTGTCGAGAAAAACGTTATCGGTTCGAGCCCGATCTAGCTCGCTTTTTTATTATATATAAGTATTTTGCAGATATTAATATGTAAATAAGGAAAAATTGCTATTGGTAAAGCGAGATATTTGCTAAATATTGTGTAATTAACACCTGGATGTTCGAATCATCTTTTTTCCGATAATAATTTATATAAAATAACCCTATCTTGCACAAGCTTAGCTAATTAACAGAAAAAATAAATAAAAGTCTAATTTAACAGGAAAGTTTAAACTATAAACTGGGTCTTTTTAGTTATAATATGGGCACTCTTTTTACAATACATATGCTAGATAATATTTACTACATATGGTTAAGAGCATAATTTAATTGGCAAAATAGGAGGCTTCAAACTTCAAATACTCAGTTCAAATCTGAGTGCTCTTGGCAATATTGAGATGTTATTAGTTTTTTTTATTAAAGTTTGTCTTATGAGGGTGTTATTATAGTTATAGGTGTTATTATAGTTATAGGTGTTATAGATGGTGACAGGTTAAGTTATCTAGACTTCGGCTACAACAATAGCTATAAATATATAAAATAATTAAGTTTATGGTTTATACCTTAAAATGTCCCCTATAGCTGTAAGCTTAGGTAAACTAAAAAATGTTCACAATGTAATTGTATATTTTATCTGTTATTTATATATATATAAAAATAATAGCTAAGTTTGTATATTGTATGATTTTTTTTCTACAAAAAAAAAGGTTCCTTAACTTAATTGGTAAAGTATACTTTTGATAAGAGTAGGTTTAGTGTTCAAGTCACTAAGGAATCAACTAGTATAAAAAACAAATTACATTTTTATATAAAGAAGAGAATTGACTGAGTGGATTATGGTGATAAGCTTGAAACTTATTTGGTCCGACGACCACATCCGTTCGAATCGGATATTCTCTGTAAATGATAACTTACTAGATTATACATCTAAAATTTGTCCAAATACACGGGTTAGAGCCAGGTTGGTTAGGCGTCTCATTTGGGTTGAGGATCTGTTATGTTCGAATCATAATGACCCGATTAATAAAATTTACTTTATTTTATGTATAAAATACATTAATAAAATTTACTTTATTTTATGTATAAAATACATTAATAAAATTTACTTTTTTTTTATGTATAAAATACATTAATAATAGTGTAAATGATATGGATAGTATTATTTTGTCATAAAAGAAATTTTATGACAGCAAGTATAAAAAGAAACTATTATGGACTCATAGCTATATATCAAAGAGAGTGCCACCCTTATAAAGGTGGCTGTTAATATCATTGGGCCGTTTATATGTTAGCTCATATGCTCTAATTAGAAATAAATTAATTTTTTCAGTTTTAACTGAAAAAGCAATAAACGAAGTGAATTGAAATATCTTATTAACTTTAGGAAAAGAAATCAAACGAGATTCTACTAGTAGTGAGAATGAAATAAGAAAAGCCTATTAAGTAAAATGGAGTACATACCTGTTTGAATCTAAAGGGGAACCTTCCTCTAAGGCTAAATATGATATATAAGCGATAGTGTACAGTACCGTGAGGGAAAGGAAGAAGTAGTAGTTTTATAAGCAGCTCGACCAAAGTTTAAATAAACAATAAGAGCGTACCTTTTGCATAATGGGTCAGCAAGTTAATATTAGATGCGAGCAGTAATGCTAAGATAAACCAATTATGACATAATGATATAGTATCTAAAATTAGACCCGAAGCCTGGTGATCTTACCACTATCAGGGTTATAAAAGCCCGAACGGGTTATCGTTGTAAAGATATCCGATGAATTGTGGTAAGTTAGTGAAAGACAAAACTGACCAGGATAGCTGGTTTTCCGCGAAACCTATATTTGTAGGTAATTTAAATAACATCATAGCAGGTACAGAATTGTGATCTCATACAACTTGCATATTTTTATATGTTATTTGTAGACATTGGGAAGTCGTGAAGGCTTTATCAGTGAGTATTTGTTCTCGGAAGGGTTATGATGAATATTGAATAATCAGACATAGTACGCTAAGGTTGTATGTCTAAAGGGAAACAGCCCAGAACAAGAGTTAATAAGGTTCCTAAATTTTTGTTAAGTGAAATGAAGGTAGTTTTTTTCCAATATGCCCAGGAAATAGGCTTAGAAGCAGCCATTTTTTGAAGACCTCGTAGCAGAGCACTGGTTTAATTATAAAAAAAATAAACTATATCATTAGTTTATTTGGACAAAAGCACTGAAGGTTTAACGGATCTAAACAAGATACCGAGACCTTGTCCATATTTATTTATATATCTAAGTTATATATTGTATTTATGGGGTAGCGGAACATTGGGCATACCTAAGATTTTTTCTTTTTAAGATACAAATATATTATATTAAATATTACAAGTATATATTACTTATTTCAGATTCATGGTAAAACAAAACAAACAGAAAGATACCAAGAATAATGAAATTATAGGTAACCCAAGTGAGAATGCTGACATGAGTAACGATAAAGGGTGTAATGCCCTCGCCTAAAGCTTATGGTATTTAATAAAGTAACGGCCTCTAAGTTTATGATATGGTCTGGTTTACTATAGTTGTTAGATACTAATTCTGTTTATTGATATATAGTGTACTACCTACAGCCTAAAGGACTAAACGATGAGCAAACCTTGAGTTTATTGACAAATAACATTTGTGCACAGTTAGTAATAGCAAGTGCTATAGTGATAAGTGTTCTGGAAAACTCTAAACTTGTATGAATATTTAATAAACATTCATACTAACACAACCGTACCTAAATACTAACACAAGTAAGCAAGTAGAGAATACGAAGGCGTTCGAGTGAACAATCATTAAGGAACTCGGCAAATTAACTCTCGTAACTTCGGGATAAGGTGGGCCATTCCTCCTGATTAATATCAGGCTAGGAACAGGAGGCACAGAATGGTGTTGTACGACTGTTTAATTAAAACAAAGCACGTTGCAAAGACTAAAATCGAAGTACTGCGTGTGATCTCTGCCCAATGGCGGCTGGTTATCCGATTTGCTTAGCTGACTAATATAAGCTAGGCTTTGAATGAACCCCCGTTCAATGGCGGCCTTAACGTGAGGGTCCTAAGGTAGCGGAACACCCTGGCCGTTAAATGCGGTCTTGCATGAATGATGTAACGATACAACAGCTGTCTCTATGATTGGCTCGGTGAAATTGGAATAACTGTGAAGATACAGTTTACCTCTAGTTAGACGAGAAGACCCTATGCAGCTTTACTGTTGCTAGTTATTGGGTATGATATTATGAGTCGTAGTGCATAAGGTAGTTGGTGAGATATAATTGAAACACCTTTACTTCATTTATCATATTGTATTACCTTTAAAAGTGGAACAATTGCTAGGTGGCAGTTTATGCGGGGCACAGATCCCACAAAAAGTATCTGGGAGTATCCAAAATTCGTAAAATTGCATTTTGCAATTAAATATGTATAGGCTTTGCCTTGTACATGTTTTTTATTTTTAGTTTGTTATTAGTTGTATCACATATATGTAATATTAAATATACAATTACTAATGTAAAAATTTTACAACTAATTCAGTTATTAATCTATTTAAGTTAGAAATATTTTTTTATATAAGTAAGATTTTAACTATCACCAATTATAGATGTAATTAAAGCATTATTTAGGTATTATATCAGTTTTTATAAAATGATCCAGACACTATTACAATACAAAGCCAGCCAAACACGCAATATATTTTTAAGACCCAGACCCTATTACAACACAAAGCCAACCAAACACGGTACGGAATATATATTGAAGACCCTAACAATATTGTTAATAATAACAAGAAAACAGAACAGAATTGTAAAAAACAAAATATAATATATTAGTAATGCTTTTTGTTGTTCACTAACTTATTTAATTTACCTCCGGAATTAACCTGGTCATTTTTATTAGATAGTTAGTATAATGATAATTATTTACTTATAAAGTTTAATGGCTTAATCTTGCTTTACTGTTTGACTCACATGTCTTTCAGTCGCGTAAGCGGGGCATATGATCACAAGATGCAGAAAGGAAAGGTCTTGGATTATTGAAAAAGCTACGCTAGGGATTAAAAGTTAGTCCTCCAATGTTTATAAAAACTATTGGCAAATATCTGGGTTAATTTCAAGAAATACTTATTATATACTAAAATAAGTGTATTTGAAGCGAAACTTGCTTAAGCATTCTTGTAGTACCCTGTTTTAAAAATTAAAAGCTAGTATTACAAGTTAAGTAAGAACGTTCAACGACTAGAAGGTGAGTATTGCTAACAATAACCTTCTACTAAACCCAGCATCTTTTATATAAAACTATTTAAACAATTTTGGCCTTATCTTAATTTAACAGGTTTTTATTTTCGGTTTTTATAAATAAAACGAAAATATAGATAAACAACACGGGCTTAAGATATGTCTGTATAATGGTTAATATTGTTAATTACAATATTAGTGAAACAGACTCAACTAATATATTAAAAGTTGAGCTCAGGACATGCAATATAATCTAATAAAATTTAGAGAATCCTTTGTATTAATAAGCAATATGTTAAACATTTTTAATCTAAAACTAAAAAACTCTAACTATGATAAAGCAAATAACAAAGGTTATGAGGCAGGTCAAACTAGACACTATCCACCTGCAAACCAAGAGTGATTTAACAGTATATATGCTTATAATAAAAGTACAACTAAATTACTACCTATAGCTGATAAGGTTATACTTAAACTAATCAAAAGTTATTTTAACTTATACAGCCGTAAACTAGAAAAAAACATAAAGTTTCGCCATTTACGACGTATGAGAGTTAGAAGGTTATCAACTAATAGAATATTGGTGAGTAGGGCCGAACTGAAACACACAAACGATAAAGTAGTTATCACATTATATGTATACAATAGACAAAAAAAATATTATCTAAACAAGATAAACAGAATAGCTAAATTTAATTTATTAGAAAATATAGAATTAAAATATTTAATTACTGTTGTAAAAAATAAAACTCAGAATTTACTTAATAGAAAAAAAGTCAACTTGTCACAAATTAGAAAAGAAAAAAAATTTACACAAGCTGTGGTTGATTTAAGAAAAAAAAAAAATAATATAACGGAGCAAAGTTTAACAATCGTTTCAAAAGTTATAAAACATAAAAATATATTATTTAAAACTCTTAATTGAGATAATTACCAATTTAAAAGTTATGAAAACCAGTACTTAAAGAATTTTTTTCTTAAAACTCTAGAAAAGGAAATGCGAACTATTTATCTTAAACAGATAATATCTATTAACAAATTTAAGTTTGAAAATTTTTATATTTTACCTTTAACTAGCCTAATTAATAAGGTTTACAACAAAAAAGTAGAATTTAATCTGGTAAGCTTAAAATATTTTCATCTTAATAGTGATATTTTTACAGAAACTATAGTTACAAAGCTAAAAAATAGAAATAATAGATTATTAAGAGTATTAAAAGCTTCTTTATTAAAGTTTAAGTTACCAAATATAAATAAATTAGAAATATTTAATGACATTTACAATCGAAAAAGAAAGATGCAAAATTTAAAAGTTAATGATTTAGTACCTGATCCTTTAATATTTAAATCCAAAATACATGATAAAGATACTATTGAGCAAATGTTGCTAAAATTATATCCAGAAGATTTTAGATTAAAACAACAAAAAAGTCTTGAACATGTTACAAACACCATTTTAACTTCTATTAAGCACAAGTTTATAAATGGTATAAGATTAGAAGCGGCTGGTAGATTATCTAGACGTAATACAGCCGCAAGATCCGTTTTTAAACTTAGGTATAATGGTAATATCCAAAACATGGATTCCTCTTTTAAAGGACTTTCTACTGTTTTATTAAAAGGTCATGCTAAATCTAACTTACAATATACATTTTTAAAATCTAAAATTCGTATTGGATCTTTTGGTTTAAAGGGTTGAGTAAGTAGTTATTAGAAATTTTATTTAATTGTTATATATATATTAATAACATTAACAATAATAAAAAATTAGTAATTATATTATTTATCTTTTAGGGTAAAACCAGTAAATATATGTATTATATAGATCTTATATTTATTATATAGGTAAAAATAAAATAAAAAACATATAACAAGTATCGTGTTGCACAATATATACAAATAAATAGTATAGTAAATAAAGATGAAGAAATAGTCTGAACCATCTTGTGAAAGATGGAAATAAAGGATAAAAAGCCTTTATGATAACAAATTTTGAACAGGCCAATTGCGCCAGAGAGTTCAAATTGAGTGCGCAGTCTGGCACCTCGATGTCGACTTAGCTTATCCCCATGAATGTAGGAATCATGTAGGGTCC
>JAABUT010000579.1_pt1 | contig 55541 bp, 58 predicted proteins | sample 5559281 | NCBI WGS metagenome assembly JAABUT01 (sample SAMN10711880, study PRJNA513359) | rock metagenome | isolation source: Antarctica rocks | place: Antarctica: Victoria Land, Ricker Hills nord | collected 2016-01-04 | reverse complement strand
TCGGTTTCGCAGACCGGATCTCCGGCCGGCTCGAGCAGGCCAACCGGACCGCCTATGCGGATGCGGCAGGCAGCTCGACGACCTTCTTGCCGGTCCTGCGGTCCCGGGAGGAACGCATCGACGAGTTTATCGACGAGCGCTGGGGCGAGCTCACTTCCGACCGGGTACGCGGCGGATACGACCGCGCGGGATGGGTCAGCGGCAGCATCGCCGGCGACGCGGCCGAACTCACTTCCGGCCGGTTCGCATCGCGATGACAGGTCCAGACGAGTCCTTGACTGCCGGAGAGCTGACCTTCCTCATCGAGCGCGGCGGTTCGGCCGCCCGAGCCGCGATCGAGGGCTGGGACCCGGACGCTGAGCGTCGACGCCGACGCCGCATCGTGGCCGAGAGCGTCCAGCACGTTTATGTTCACACACTCTCAGCGGCGCAAGTCGCAGATCTGACGGGCAAGAGCCGATCGCAGATCACTCGCGACCTGAACGGCAGGAAGTTGTACGGCCTCAGCGTGGGTCGCCACTGGCGGATTCCGAGCTGGCAGTTCGCGGACGGAAGGGCGCTACCCGGCCTGGCTGACGTGGTACCTGCCATCCCGGACCATCTGCATCCGACATCGGTCGAGGGGTTCATGACCACTGCCCAGGACGACCTCGACTCAAGGACACGAGTCGCTTACTTGCGGACGGGCGGCAACCCAGCGTTGGTCGCCGAACTTGCCCGGCCGTGACGTGGGCCCGGGAGTCACGCCGACCCAGCCCTTCTTGCATCCGTCCACGCCGAGCACCTGCACCTCGTCCGTCATGCACCACACTCAACCAGCTGCCGCGGACGGCGTTGGTTCGCTCGAGAGAGCGCCGTCAGTGTTCGTCGGGAACCATGGCTCTGGGTGAGTTCGATGGATGATGAATGCCGGCACCTGCTGCCGCCCGATCAGTATGACCTGTGCAGAACGCCGCCGACCGGAGTGCGGCTGCACGGCTACCGCACCCGGGGTGGCCGGGCGTTCCACAACGACCCGGACTGCCCACAACTGCTCCGCGGCCAGCGAGGCGCCCGGGCCCAGGATCAAACCGTGCACGCGGTCGAGCCGACCACCTGGACCGAGATCACTCGCGGCGAACGGGAGCCGTGCGAATTCTGTTGCACGCCGCAGTGGTTGGACCGACATCGATCGGTTCACCGCCCGGAGTCGGCGATGCCGACGACGGGAAAGCCGTGCGAGGTGAAAGTGGGCCAGGCCTGGGTGCCAGGTTCGCTGACCTGGGAGAGCGCACGGCGCGACGACGGCCTGTGGTGGGCAACGGTCGTGCGCCGGCACCAGGGCGCGCAGGTGATCGAAGATCGCAATGAACTCAAGATCCGTCGGCCCGCAGAAGCCAGCTGAACCCGCCGACGCCCGTCTCGATCAGGCCAACGCCACCTCAGCGTGTTGCTGCGGTCGTTCCGCTCAGGTCCGACAGCAAGTCGATCACCTCATCGCGGCGTCTGAGGGTTCCCAAATGGCAGTTCGCCAATGATCATCGGGTGCGTGTACGCCCGAACCTGTTCCAGCAGCCCGACCAGGTCCGGGACGGGCGCGGGGGTGGTTGATCCACACCGCTGTGTCGACCAGAACCATTGCCACTCAGGACATCCGGCGCCGCGGCCCGGCAGCGGCAGTCGGGTCGGAGCCGCCGAGCCTTGCCAGCCGCCGAGCACTTTCCTGGGCGATCAGTGCGAGAAGTCCCAGCCGGACCAGCTGCGACTTCTCGGTAGTGCCGGTGAGTTCAGCAGATTTCGCGAGCAACACGTCATCGAGGTTGAGTGTGGTGCGCACAGGACTCCGATCTCAGTGCTTGGGTTCCAGCGCCAGCAGGCGTTCGTGCACTTTGTCGCCGATGGTGGTGAGCATCTCCAGCTCGGTCGCAGTGAGATGGTCGATGAGCACCTCCCGGACGTCGGCCACGTGCCGCGGAGCCGCAGCCTTTATCAGGTCGGTGCCCCGTGAGGTGATAGCGATGACTGCCCCGCGCTGGTCGGTGAGGCACCGCTCACGTGAGACCAGCCCACGATTCTGCATCCGGCCCAGATGCTGGGACAACCGGCTCTTCTCCCAGTGCAGCAGACGGCCAAGTTCGAACGATCGCAACCGGCCGGCGGGCGCCTCCGACAGGTGGGCCAGGACCTGGTAGTCGGCGTGCGACAGTCCGCACCCGTTGCGTAGCTGCCGCTCGATGAACTCCGACAGGCCGTCCTGCATTTCCATCAGGCTGCGCCAAGCCCGCTCTTCCCGCTGGTCCAACCACCGCGCCGCCATGACCGCTCATCCTATCTCTAGTTGACGTGTTAACCAACGCCGTGTAGGTTCTGGTTAACACGTTAACCAGATGAGGAGATCGGCATGACGACACCCACCGGGCCCGCGATCGTCGGCAGCGGCAACATCGGAACCGCCCTGGCCCGGCTGTTCGCCCGAGCCGGAATCGAAGTCAGCATCGCCAACACCCGCGGGCCGGACACCCTCCGCGAACTCGCCGCGTCCATCGGCTCCGGTGTTCACCCCGTCCCCCTGGCCCAGGCGCTGGCCAGCGAGGTCATCTTCATGGCCATTCCGTTCCCGGCGGTCGAGCAGTTCGGCAAGTCCCTGCCGGACTGGACCGGCAAGACCGTGGTCGACACCACCAACGCGCACCACACGCCTGACTGGGAAGAAATCCTGCAGGGCCGGCCGTCCGCCCAGTACGCCGCCGATCACCTCCCCGGCGCGAACATCGTCAAAGCGTTCAACCAGCTGCCTGCCAACACGCTGCAGGCCGAACTCGACCCAGCGATCGGCCGGCGGGTGATCTTCATCGCCAGCGACGTCCCGGAAGCCGGCGACCGGATCGCCGACCTGGTAGGCAACCTCGGCCTGGCCACCGTGCAACTCGGCCGGACCGACGAAGGCGGCCTGCTCATCCAGGCCCCCAACGCCCTGGTACTGCGCAACCTCATCGAGCGCCCCCTCTTCTGACCGATATCCGGCACCCCCACACACCGACACAGGAGCCCGCCACATGACCGACCTCGCCACCGCCACGCCGGCCCAGCTGAGCAAGCTGGACGCCGCTGCCCGCGCGACGCTTTTCACCGAAGCCCGCACCGCCAACACCTTCGCGGACACCCCGGTGACCGACCACGAACTCTCAGATATCTGGGACCTGGCCAAATGGGCGCCCACCTCAGCCAACACCCAGCCGCTGCGGATCCTCTACATCCGCCCCGGACAGGGACGAGACCGGCTGACCCCACACATGAACGAGGGCAACCGGGCCAAGACCGCGACAGCGCCCGCCGTTGCCGTCTTGGCAGTCGACACCCAATTCCACGAGCACATCCCCACCCTGCTGCCATTCCGGCCCGAGATGAAAGACGTCTTCCAAGCCAACGAGGACATGAGAACCACCAGCGGGATGTTCAACGCCACCCTGCAGGCCGGTTACTTCATCCTCTCCGTCCGCGCTCACGGACTGGCCGCCGGCCCGATGTCAGGATTCGACGCCGCCGGAGTCGACGCCGAGTTCTTCCCCGAGGGACGCTGGCATGCCATCCTCGTCGTCAACATCGGGCATCCCGGTCCCAACCCATGGTTCGAACGACTTCCACGCCTTCACCAGCAGGAGACCGTTCGCTGGGTTTGACGACCTACCAGCGGTATCGAGCCGACGTCGCGTGGTGCTCTCGGGATCCGGATGCGGCCCGGGCAGCGGGCCGGCGCACGGTTCCGCACCACGACTGCAGATGGCACGCAACACCGCGTTGCCCGCGGCGGCGCGTGGCGGCGCGTGCCCACGCGTGGCGGCGCCTGCCCGCGCGTTCGGGCGCGCGTGGCGGGCGCGTGCGGGCGCGTGGCGAGGCGAGCGTGCCGGCGCGATCCGTGGGTCAGGCGAACGGCGAGAACGCGGTGACGGCCGCGGCTAGATCCGCTGCAGCCTCCAGCGGAACCAGGTGCCCCGTGTTCGGTAACACAGTGAACTCGGCACCGGACAGGTAAGGCAGCAGGTTGTGGCGCAGGACCTCGGCGGGCTCGACTTGGTCGTTCTCACCGGCCACGACCAGTGTGGGGACGTCCACCATCTTCGTGTGCGCCGAGATGTCCTCAGCGATCCCGCGTAGCGGCCATTCGGTGCGGGCGGCATCGGCACTCGCACGGGAGTCCGCCGCGATCTGCGCCTTGAGCACGTCGGAAAGGGGGGTCGCGGTCAGGATGTGGTCGCGCGCTGTCGCCGTTGACTCGTCACTGTCGTAGGCGTGGGACAGCCCTTCCTGGTACTCCGGCGTGATCTGTGCCGGGGGCTTGGCCGGGCCGGAGGCGACCAGGACAAGAGCGCGGAGGCCGGCGGGCCGAGTCGCGGCGATCAGCTGCGCGACCTTGCCGCCCATCGAGTGGCCCACGAGGACGTAGTCCGTGGTGTGGGCGTCGGCGCTCACGGCGAGCGTGTCATTGGCGAGCTGACGCAGCGTGTAGGGGCCGACCAAGCCGCTGGATCGGCTCCAGCCCCGGAAGTCGATCGTGAGCACGTCGCGGCCGGCGAGCCGGTCGGTGACCAGGTCCCAGGTGCGGGCCGAGCCTCCCCAGTAGTGCAGGAAGACCAGGGTCGGCCCAGTCCCACGGCGGTGGTCGTAAACGGGCAGGACGTGCTGCTCGGCGGCGTTCATGTTGACTCCTTCGATGGTGTGTCCGTGCGGTTCTCCCCGCGCACCCATTGCATACGGCGCGGCCTCGGCAACATCGGACCGAATGGTCAGCACGTAGTAGAAAGTGGACACCTGACCGATCCGACAGGGGCTGACCAGCCCGATCCGGCAGGTGACTGACCAAGCCGCCGACGGGTCCCGGGCAGCAGTTGAGGTGATGTTCAGCGCACGGCTCACGGGGCACCACCGTGAGCGCGTCCCACCATCACGACCAGGAGTGCAACCGAATGGTCAGTGTCGACGACATCTACGAGCGCGTGCCCTACATCCGCACGTTAGGTGTGACGCTCGGGATGTCGCACCTCACCGCGTTCGGGCCGGGCTCGCTCATTCCGCGGCGGTCTCCACCGTCGGCGGAGGTATCCATGGGGGAGCGCTGATGGGTCTGGCCGACATCACCGCGGCGATCTGCGCCTCAGCGGCGACCGGCGGCAAACTACCGGCAACAGCAACATCTGCCGCCCGATTCCTGCGCCCGATCCGAGGCATGGCCACCGCGGTCGCGACTCCGCTGCATGTCGGACGCTCGACCGTCACCGTCCAGGTCGACATCACCGACGACGGGCGCCGTGCCCAGGCCGATCAGCAGGCGGGACTTGCCGGCGCCGGCAGCTCGGCGAGGAACACGCGGTAGGTCAGCTGTTCCTTTCCGCCGCGACCAGCATTTCCTCAACCAGCTTCGGATCGTGGGCAGCCGCAGCGCCCGGCAGACGCATCAACTGGTGTGGCGTGCGCTTGTCCACTACCCTGCGGCCAACCGTTGAGATAGATCAGCAAGGGAGTCACCACCGGATGAAGGCGGTCAGAATCCACGGAGAGCGGGACATCAGAGTGGAGGACGTGGCGGAGCCTTCCGTGGAAGATGGCACAGTACTGTTGACTGCAGGCTTCACCGGTATATGCGGTACCGACTTGCACCTCTACTACCAGCCCGAATCCTTTGGGGCAGACTTCTCTGCACCGGCCAAGTTGACAGGCGCTACCTGGCCACAAATTCTCGGCCACGAGTTCTCGGGCCTGGTAAGCCAGATCGGCGCAGGTGTTGAGCATCTCGCACCTGGCGACCGCGTGGCTGTCTTCCCGTATCACTACTGTGGTGAGTGCTTTGCATGTCGGGCCGGGCAATATACGAGCTGTGAGTTCATGGCCTTCGAGGGGATTCAGGGCAGCTCCGGCGGCATGGCTGGGGTGAAGAGGGTGAACGCAGACCAATGCTTCGTCCTGCCGGCGAACGTCGACCTCAAATTCGGCTCGCTCGTTGAGCCCATGGCAGTGGCATGGCACGGCGTGACGCTCTCCGGAGTGGAAGAAGGCGCTTCAGCCTTGATTGTCGGCGGAGGCCCGATCGGGGTCGGCGCGTACTTCGCCCTCAAGGCTAAGGACGTGCGAGAGGTCGTCGTCTCCGAGCCTAGTGCAGGTCGCCGGGAGATCCTGAAACGCATCGGCGTTGAACACGTCATCAATCCGCTGGCCTCGGACTTGTCGGGTGAGGTCCGCTTACTGACGGCCGGCCGGGGCGTAGATGCCGCCATCGACACAGCCGGAGCACCACGCGCCTTTGCAGGGGCGATGCAATCGCTCGCCATCGGCGGCAGCATGGTCATCATTGCCGTCTACGAACAGCCCATAGAGCTGACTAGATCACTCCTCTTCGGTGGTCGATCAATTCAAAATTCGTCCGTCTACACGCACGGGGACTTTCAGGCCGTGATCAACGCCATGAGCAGAGGGATGTATACCGTCGACGGTGAATGGATCGAAACCATCACCTTCGACCAGGTCGAAGGCGCGCTCCAGGAACTCAGGGCCGGCAATGGTATGAAGATGGTTGTTGAATCGCCGTCGTGAATGTCTTGCTCCAGTTCTGGAAGTCCTGACGTCGTACCTGGTTCCTTGGTAGCGAGAATGGCTCATCGGAAAGAGTCGCCGAAGTATTCGAGATTCTCTGCTGCGGGCGGGTGTGGCCCCGAATCGAACGGTCACCGCCGGTCCGATGCCGGGCGGTTGCTGGAATTGTTCTCAACCGATGCGGCTGGATCCGAGCGAAAGTGACAGGTCCTTGCTGGCGTGAGCCACGAAACTGCCAAGCGCGTCGAGCTGCCCGCTGATCCTGCTTTTCGGGGCGCTGACATTGATGGCGGCGATGATCCGATCGTTGAAGTCAAACACGGGTGCCGAAGCACCCACCACGCCGCGTTCCAATTCTTCGTCGAGAGTGGCATAACCGCGCGCCCTAATTCGTTGGACCTCGGCAAGTAGAGAATCGAAGTCGGTCACCACCGCGTTGCTGGCCGGTGGCCGCTCGAGCACGGTCAGGGCGGACGCGGTGAGTGCCGGGTTGACCGGGCCGACGACCGCCGCGTCCTGGCCGTGGTCGGTGTACCACTGGGCCAGCGACTCGGTGTCCCAGTCGCTGACCAGCACCCGGCCGGACGGTGTCCGCCACGCGGCGGTGGTGATGCCTTCCCACCCGGTGGTCCGGAACTCGTACGGGCTCAACTCGCTGAGCAGCGTGAGCACGTTGCCGCCGCGGAGCACACAGAGATGACTGGTCTCCCGGGTCGCCTGTGAGATCCGGCGGAGATGGTCCCGCGCGGCCCGGACCAGGACAGATTCCGCCGTCCTGGCGGCTAGCGCGAAGATGCGGGCGCCGAGCCTGAAGTTCTGAGTGACCTCGTCCCGGACGGCTAGCCCGGCATCGGTGAGCGTGGCGAGGGTTCTGGAGATGACTGCCTTGTCACGCCCGGTGAGCTGGGCGATCCGCATGACTCCCAGGCCGTTGGAGCGGTCCGACTCCGGACCGCCCAATAGTTCCAGGATTTCGATGTCCCGGCTGAGGCCGGCGGTGTTCAGCCGCGGGCCGGCAGTACCTGCCACCATGTTCATCCTCTCCGACACCCTGCTTGCTGCTTGCCATATAGTCAACGACCCTTGCGCGTATGACAGCCCTCTGTTTAACCTACTCGCAGCCCCAGGTACCCGGGGATTTGCCCTCTCAACGCCGAGAATGGAGGCAGCTCGTGACGTCTTCGCGCACCGGGTTTTCCGCTCCATCCGGACCGAGCGTCTGGAGATACCTCGACACGAATTGGCACCGAATCGAGCCGTTGATCTGGCAGCAGATCGAAGTCGTCCTGGTATCCATGCTGACCGCCGGAGTGCTCGGGGTGGGCATCGGGGTTCTGGTGTGGAACAAGCCGCGCTGGGCAGGCGCGGCTCAGTCGATCGCCAGCATCATCCTGACGATCCCGTCGCTGGCGATGCTGGTGCTGTTCATCCCGTTCTTTGGGCTCGGCTGGTTGCCGTCGGTCGTCGCGCTGGTGCTGTACGCACAGTTGCCGATCCTGCGGAACACCATCACTGGTCTTCGCGGGGTCGACTCCGCCATTCTGGAATCGGCAAAGGGAATCGGCATGTCGGCCACTCGGCGCCTAATAAGAGTGCAACTGCCGCTGGCCTGGCCGGTCGTGATGACCGGTTTGCGGGTATCCACCGTTCTCACCTTTGGAATTTCCGCCATTGCCGCCTATGTCAACGGCCCGGGCCTGGGAAATCTCGTGTTCACCGGACTTTCCCGGATCGGCTCTGCCAATTCCGAGAACCAAGTCTTGGTCGGCGGAATCGGCATCGCCCTGCTTGCCCTCGTCTTCGACGCAGCTTTCTTGCTGCTCCGCCGCGTCACGATCTCCGGAGGTCTCCGTGTCTGACCTGCCCGCCGCGCTCGGCATCGAGCTCGAGGACTTGACCAAGGTCTACGCCGGATCTGCTGAGCCGGCGGTGGACCGGGTCAACATGGACATCAGGGCCGGTGATCTGGTGGTGTTCGTCGGCCCCAGTGGTTGTGGCAAGACCACCACCATGAAGATGATCAACCGGCTGATCGAGCCCTCGAGCGGCATCATCCGGCTCGGTGGCAAGGATGTCACCAAGGGTGACCCGGTCCAGCTGCGCCGCCAGATCGGCTACGTCATTCAGTCGATCGGCCTGTTCCCGCACATGACGATCGAGGCCAACATCGGCGAGGTACCCAAGATGCTGGGCTGGCCCAAGGCCAGGACCGCCGCACGCGTCCTGGAGGTGATGGCGATCGTCGGTCTGGATCCGGGCAAGTTCGCGAAGCGGTATCCACGTCAGCTCTCCGGCGGTCAGCAGCAACGGGTCGGAGTGGCAAGGGCGCTGGCGGCCGACCCGCCTGTGCTGCTGATGGACGAACCGTTCGGCGCGACGGACCCCATCACCCGGCTCAACATGCAACGCGAATTCCGCAAGCTCCAGCAGGACCTCGGGAAGACGGTCATCTTCGTCACCCACGACTTCGAGGAGGCGCTGTTGCTCGGAGACAGGATCGCAGTACTGGGCGACCGCTCCAGGATCGTGCAGTACGACACCCCCTTGGGGCTGGTCGGCAGGCCGGCTGACGAGCATGTCAGTTCCTTCGTCGGCAGCTCGGTGCATGTCCGGCTGCTCGGACTGATCACCGCGGGCAAGATCACCGATCCGTCCATCGCCGCCGGCCCGGAAGCGCCACGGGTCACCGCGGACAGCACCCTGCGCGACACCCTCGACGTGCTGCTGGGTGGCGCTCCGGCGGTCCGTGTCGTCGGCACCGATGGCACTGTGCTGGGCGGCCTCGACTACGCCGCCATCCAACGCGCCGTCAGCAGCCAGCTGGCCGAGCTCGCCGACGGCGGCCCACAGTCCTTCCCCAGCAACGAGTCTGCCCGTTCGGCCGATATCGCGGCGGTCCACCGGTGAGCGAGCAGCCTGCATCTCAGGACCATGTCGTACCGGCACTGCAGTCTCTGAAGGAAGACCGTGACCTGCAACAGGTTCCGGTAGCCGGCAGGCCCGGCGGCGGCTCGCTGCACGATCAGATGCTGATCGAGAAGATCGATGATCACCCGCCGGCGCAGGTGATGGAACCCGCGTCTGAACACCGCCGCAACGTCCGGCATCTGGTCGGTCCGCCGATCGCTATCGCCGTCGTTCTGCTGGCCCTCTGGATTTGGGTGCACAGCCAGGACCTGCAGACGGTCGAGAAGGTGACCCTCAACCGGCAATTCATCACCGACGCCCTGCTGGGCCACATCAAGCTCACAGTGCTTGCCTCACTCGGCATTCTGGTAATCGCGCTCCCGCTGGGTGTGCTGCTGAGCCGATCCTGGTCCAGATCGTTCGCCCCGATCGTCTTGGTCATCGCCAACATCGGCCAGGCGTTTCCGGCGATCGCCGTTCTGGTACTGCTCACCTTCAAGATCGGCGTCGGGCTGACGCCGGCGCTCATCGCTTTCGTCTTCTGCGGCGTGCTCCCGGTGCTGCGCAACACTATTGTCGGCCTGCAGCAGATCGACCGGTCGCTGATCGAGGCGGCCAAGGGCATGGGTTTCCCGGGCCGGCGGATCCTGCTGCGGGTGGAACTGCCGCTCGCGGTGCCGACCATGCTGGCCGGAGTCCGCACCACCCTGGTGCTCACCGTCGGCGTCGCAACTCTGGCGACGTTTGTCCACGCGGGCGGACTGGGCGACATCATCGTCCCAGGACTGAAACTCAACCGGCTTCCCATCCAGATGACCGGCGCCGTGCTGGCCGTCTGTCTCGCCCTCACGGTGGACTGGCTCGGCCGGGTTGCCGAAGACGCGCTGCGTCCCAAGGGGCTGTGATCGTCCCGAAAGGCCGTGGCCGGTTCTGAGAAACCGGCGAACAGGACCACTTCGACACCTGAGCACCTCTGCACAGATTCGGCGCGCGGAAATCCGTTCCTCGCGCTCCTTCGATCGACCGGTAGGAGTACCAACAATGAACAAGCGTTTGCTCGGCCCGCTCACCGCCGGCATGGCGGTGCTGTTCGCCGCATCGGCCTGCGGCTCGTCCTCCACGCCCGCGGCGTCATCCGGGTCCCCGGCGAGTTCCGCCGGCAATTCCAGTTCTGCTTCGGCGGGCGCCGGCACTTCGCTCGCCAGCACCGCCGGTTCCTCATCGGTGGCCGCGTCCTCGTCCGCGGTGGCGAGCAGCGCCCCCGGGGGAGCGTCGTCGCCGGCGGCCGGCGGCGATCCCGCTTCGGTCAAGCTGGACGGTGCGAAGTTCACCGTCTCCAGCAAGGACTTCACCGAAAGCATCCTGCTGGGCAAGATCACCGGTGACATCCTCAAGGCACACGGCGCGGAGGTCACCGACAAGACCAACCTCAAGGGTTCTGTCACCACGCGGACCGCGTTGACCAGCGGCGAGGTCGACATGTACTGGGAGTACACGGGTACTGCCTGGATCACCTACCAGAAGAACACCAAGCCCATCGCCGATCCGGCCGCTCAGTTCAAGGCGGTCAAGGACGCCGACGCCAAGAACGGCATCGCGTGGCTGAACCCGACCGCGATGAACGACACCTACGCGATGGCGATCCGATCCGACGCCGGCGGGGCACTGGACAATGTCAAGACGCTGGCCGACCTGGCCAAGCTCGACCCGAAGGACGCCACCTTCTGCGTCGAAAGCGAATTCGCCAGCCGGGACGACGGCCTGCCGGGGATGCTCAAGGCCTACGGGATCAACTCACCGGCCAGCAGCCAGAAGACGATGGACACCGGCGTCATCTACAACGAGACCCAGAAGGGGCAGGCCTGCAACTTCGGCGAGGTGTTCGCTACCGACGGGCGCATTGCCGCCTTGAAGCTGCGCGTGCTCGAGGACAACCTGCACTTCTTCCCGAACTACAACGCCGCACTGACCCTCAAGCAGGCCATGCTGGACAAGTACCCGGGCCTGGCCACCATTCTCAACCCAGTCGCCGCCAAGCTGGACAACGACACCATGACCAAGCTGAACGCCAAGGTCGACGCCGACGGCGAGGATCCCCAGGACGTCGCCGACGCATGGGTCAAGGAACAGGGCTTCGTTTCCTGACCTGACGCCGGTCGAGTGACCCGAACTGCCCATCACTGACGTAGGAGCCGCCGGAAAAACGGCTCCAGAATTTCCGAAAGGTTGTCGCGCCTCATGAATGCATCAGCTCCAGCAGGCTTCCGAATCCAGATCGGCGAGAGTTTTGTCGGCTGGGGTGTGAATGCAGCGCACATCAACACTGTGTTCGGCGACCGGGAGGGCCCAGTGGGGGTTGCCTGGGCCAGTGCCCTTGCGACCCCCAGTGCCGGCCACGTCCCGTTCGTGGCGATCCTGCGGCCCTCGCTCCCGGTGAAACCGTTGACGCTGTTCGTGACCAAGTCGGCCCCGGTGAACGACACGCACGGCAACCACATCTGGGGGCCGGCACAGGCGGGGGTGGCGGCCGGTGTGGCGGACGCAGTGGCCGCTGGAATCATCGCCATTGACCAGGCCGACACTCACGTGGTGATCGCCGCGGTGTGGGTCAATCCAGGCGCGGACGACCAGGACGCGGTGTATCGCAATAACAGAGAGGCCACCCGGACCGCGCTGACCAACGGCTCGACCCGCTTTCCGTCCGTCGAGGAGGTGCTGGCGGCTAGGAGCGCGCCGAGCAATCCGTTCTACACCCCGCCGCCCGCGGTGCAGAACGGGAAGGAAATCGCATGACCAGCAGCACTAAGCCCTGGGTCGGATTCATCGGCCTGGGAAACATGGGTTCGGGAATGACCCGGAACCTGCTCAGGAGCGGGTTTCCGCTCGCTGTCAACGACGTCCGACAGGAAGCTGCCGCGGAGCTCGTCGCCGAGGGTGCGCAGTGGTGCGGGAGCGCGGCTGAGGTGGCCGCGGCCAGCGACGTCGTCATCACCATGCTGCCGACGCCGCGCCACGTCTCACAGGTGGTCAACGGCCCCGACGGTCTGCTGGCCGGCCTCGCCGACGGCGGCAGCTGGATCGACATGTCGACATCCGTACCCGAGGTTGCCGATCAGGTCCGGCGTGGGCATGCCGCGCGCGGGCTGCACATCCTGGACGCACCGGTCAGTGGCATGTCCACCGGCGCAGCCAAGGGCACGCTGCAAATCTTCATCGGCGGCGACGCCGAGGACGTCGTCCGCTGGATGCCTGTCTTCCGGGCGATGGGCGACCCGGAACGCATCCTGCACGTAGGAGGGCACGGGGCTGGCTACGCGGTCAAGCTGATGATCAACCAACTGTGGTTCTCGCACCTGGTGGCCACCGCAGAAGTGCTGGCCATCGGGGCGAAGGCCGGGGTGGACCTGGGGGTGCTGCGCTCGGCGTTGATCGCCAGCCCGGCGCGTAGCAACTTCGTCGAAAACGATGTGCTGTCGATCCTGAACGACGGCGATTACGACGAAGGGTTCGCGATCGCGCTGGCGTGCAAGGATCTCGGCCTGTCCATCGACCTGGCCCGGTCGGTCGGTATGCCGGCGGAGCTTTCCGCACTGGTCGAGCAGATCTACCAGCGGGCCAAGGCCAGCTACGGCGACCTGGCGGGCGAGATGACACCGTTCAAGCTGTACGAAGACCTGCTCGGCGCAGAACTGCGGCTGCCGGCGGTCGCGGCGCAGGGTCCCTCATGACCGCGACGCCGACCGAAGAGGTCGAGAAGGCTTTGCTGGCGCGAGTTCCCACCGACCTCTACATCGACGGGCAGTGGGCGCCGGCCACCGGAGGGATCAGGTTCGACGTGCTCGATCCCGCCACCGGGGAACTGCTCGCAAAGGTGGCCGACGCCTCGCCGGAGGATGCGCAACGCGCCCTGGCCGCCGCTTCGGCGGCCCAGCGGGAATGGGGCCGGACTGCGCCGCGCAGACGATCGGAGATCCTTTCCAGGGCGTTCGAACTGGTCATGGCCCGCATCGACGACTTCGCGCTGCTGATCACCCTGGAAATGGGCAAGCCGCTGGCCGAATCGCGGGGAGAGGTCGCCTACGGGGCCGAGTTCCTCCGGTGGTTCGCCGAAGAGGCGCCGCGGATTGCCGGCCGCTATGCCAGCGCGCCGGACGGCCGCAACCGGCTACTGATCACCAAACGCCCGGTGGGGCCATGCCTTTTCATCACGCCTTGGAACTTCCCGTTGGCGATGGCGACCCGCAAGATCGCCCCGGCCATCGCTGCCGGCTGCACCGCGGTGCTCAAGCCGGCCGATCTGACGCCGCTGACGGCGCTGTTGCTGGTCGAGGTGATGACCGAGGCTGGCCTGCCCGCCGGGGTGCTGAACGTCGTTCCCACCACCGATCCGGGTGCAGTGACCGGTCCGCTGTTCGCCAACCCAAGGCTCCGCAAGCTCTCCTTCACCGGGTCGACCCGGATCGGTCGCCAGTTGATCGCCGAATCGGCCGGCCAGGTCCTGAAGGTGTCGATGGAACTCGGCGGCAACGCCCCCTTCCTGGTGTTCGAGGACGCGGATCTGGACGCGGCCGTCGACGGGGCCATCCTGGCGAAGATGCGCAATGGAGGCGAGGCGTGCGTGGCCGCCAATCGCTTCCTGGTCGCAGAATCGGTGGCGGCGGAGTTCTCCGGCAAACTGGTCGAGAAGATGAGCGCTGTCACCGTCGGCCGCGGCACCGAAGCGGGAGTCACCTTGGGTCCGTTGATCAACGAGGCGGCCAGGGTCAAGGTGACCGGGCTAGTGGACGACGCCGTCACCCAAGGTGCGGAACTGGCCTACGGTGGCCGGCCGCAGACCGGTAGCGGCTACTTCTACGAGCCGACGGTACTGACCGGAGTTCCCGCGGACGCCCGCATCCTTCAGGAGGAGATCTTCGGACCGGTCGCGCCCATCGTCACCTTCGCCACCGAGCAGGACGCGATCGACCTGGCCAACGCCTCACCGTTCGGGCTGGTGTGCTTCGCATACACCCGAGACCTGCGCCGCGGCCTGCGGTTGGTGGAGGAACTGGAGACCGGGATGCTGGGCATCAACACCGGTGTGGTTTCCAACCCGGCGGCCCCGTTCGGTGGCGTCAAGCAATCGGGCCTCGGCCGCGAGGGCGGCATCGAAGGGATCGAGGAATACCTGGAGACCGTTTACGTCGGCATTTCCGACCCGTTCGCCGGCTGAGAATTGGAGCACCTGGTGGAACTGGAATCGTTCTCCCTCGACCTCTTCTCGCTAGCCGGTCGCAATGCGATCGTCACCGGCGGCAACATCGGTCTGGGCCGGGCGTTCACCGTCGCGCTGGCCAAGGCCGGCGCCAACGTCTTCGTGCCCACCCTGGCGCCCGATGACGGCACCACCCGGGGGTTGGTGGAGGCGCAAGGCGGGAGCATGGAGCAGCTGATCGTGGACATCACCGAACCAGGCGCCGCTGCCCGCGTCGTCGACGGCTGCGCCCAGGCCCTTGGTTCGGTCGACATCCTGGTCAACTCCGCGGGCATCTGCCTGCTGGACGATGTCCGGTCGTTCGGCGCGGACAAGTGGCACCCGATGGTCGCCGTCAACCTGACCGCGCCGTTCGAGCTGGCGAGGGAGGCGCTGCGGTACATGATCCCGCAGCGAAGCGGAAAGATCGTCAACATCGCCTCCCTGTTCAGCTATCTGGGTGGTCAGTTCTCACCGGCGTACGCGGCCACCAAACACGGCATCGTCGGATTCACCAAGGCCTACTGCGACGAACTGGGGCAGCACAACATCCAGGTCAACGCGTTGGCGCCCGGCTACTTCGCCACCAAGATCACCGAAGCGACCCGGTCGGACGAACAGGCCAACCGCCGGATCCTCGAACACATCCCGGCCGGCCGGTGGGGTGATCCGGCGGATCTGATGGGCGCGGTGGTCTTTCTGGCCAGCCGGGCGGCTGACTACGTCAGCGGTCAGGTGCTGGTCGTCGACGGCGGGTATCTCGTGCGTTGACTCGCTCCGCAGCGGCGGCACAACTTCCACGAACGTCAGAAAGCGAGTGCGTATGACCACCAGCACCAGAACCCTTTCGCGGGCGGATATCGTCGCGCGGTTGACCGACTTGCTCGGCCCGGCCGAGGTCGACACCGACGAGCAGCAACTCCGGGAGGCCAGCGTCGACCGGTTCAAGAAGTACACCGCCGTGCACGACATCTTCGACGGACCGATTCCGGCGGCCATCGCCTATCCGTCCGACGCCACCGAGGTCGCCGCCGTCCTGAGCTTTGCCAATGACAACGGGATCAACGTGGTGCCGCGGACCGGCCGGACCGCCACCGAAGGCGGTTTGGAGACGGTTTTGCCCGACACGGTCGTGGTGGACGGCTCCCGCATGAACACCATCGTCGACATCGACCCGGTCAACATGATGGTCACCGCGCAGTGCGGCGTGCAACTGCAGGTACTGGAGGACACATTACGGGGGCAGGGGCTGACCACCGGTCATTCCCCGCAGTCGAAACCGTTGGCGCAGGTGGGCGGCCTGGTGGCCACCCGCTCGATCGGGCAGTTCTCCACCCTTTACGGCGGGATCGAGGACATGGTGGTCGGGCTGGAAGCGGTCTTCCCGGACGGCACGATCAGTCGCGTCAAGAATGTTCCACGGCGCGCGGCCGGCCCGGACATCCGGCACATCATCATTGGCAACGAGGGTGCGCTGTGCTTCATCACAGAGGTCACCGTCAAGGTCTTCAAGTACCAGCCGGAGAACAACCGCTTCTTCGGGTTCCTGGTAGATGATTTTTCTGCTGGCGTCCATGGTCTGCGCACCCTGATCACCGACGGATACCGACCGTCGGTCTGCCGGCTCTATTCCCCGGAAGATGCGCGGCAACACTTCAGCCATTTCTATGACGGCAAGAATGTCGTAGTGCTGGTCGCCGAGGGCCCCAAGGGCATCGCCGACGCCACCGCGGAGGCGATCGAAGCGACCTTCTCCCGGATCGCGCACACCCCCGTCGATCCGGCACTGATCGAGGCGTGGTTCGACGGGCTCAACTGGGGCCAGGACAAGATCGACGCCGAGAAGCAGGCGATGCTCCAGACCCAGCACCTGGGCTACACCACCGAGGTGTCGATCAACTGGTCCCATGTCACCGAGCTGTACGAGGCGGTGCTGGGCCGTATCCGCGCGGAATTCCCGCACCTGGATGATCTGACCATGCTGGGCGCCCATTCCTCGCACAGTTACCAGACGGGCACGAATCTCTATTTCGTGTACGACTACCACATCAATTGCGAACCCCGGGCGGAGATCAACGAATACCACATTCCGTTGAACGCCATCATCGTAGAGGAGTCGATTCGGCTCGGTGGGTCGATGGTGCACCACCACGGTGTGGGTAAGTACCGCACGCCGTGGGTGCGCCAGGAACACGGCACTGCCTTCGGCATGCTGGAAACGTTGAAGCGGGGGTTCGACCCGAACGGGATCATGAATGCCGGCACCATTTTCCCGTTGTAAACGGCACGCCGGCGGTCTGGAGGGAAGTGGCGCGCGTGATGCGGTACGTGCTGGCCGTGGACAACGGGTCTCAGAGCACCAAGGTGTCGATCGTCGACGAGCGGGGCCGGGTGCACGCTCAAGCGCAGCGGCCACTCCAGCCGTCGGTGCACCCGGCGGTCGGTCACGTCGTCCACCCCGGCGACGACGTCTGGGACTCGATCAAGGTCGCCTGCCGCGAGGCGTTGAGCCGGTTTCCCGGCGATCTCCGGGACATCGGCGCGGTCGGGCTGTGCACCATCCGGTTCTGCCGCGCGGTGCTCACGGGGGACGGGTCATTGGCCGAACCGCTGCTCAGCTGGATGGACGAACGTGTCTCACTGCCATTTTCCGGCCACAACCCCGCCGCCCGGTACCTGACCAGCTCCTCGGGGTACATCACTCATCGGCTGACCGGCAACCGGGTCGACACTGCCGGCAATTATCAGGGCGTCTGGCCGATGGACCACGCCACCTGGCGCTGGAGCACCGACCAGAGTGTCTACGCGGCAACCGGAATGCCGAGGGAGATGCTGTTCGATCTTGTTGACCCAGGTGATCTGCTCGGCGTCGTCAGCGCGGACGCTGCCGCGTCCACCGGCCTCCCGGTCGGGTTGCCGGTCTACGCCACGTCCAACGACAAGGCGGTGGAGGCGCTCGGCTGCGGCCTGCGCGAGGAGAACACGGTGCTGGTGTCGCTGGGAACCTACATCGCCGGAATGGCGGTCGGACGCGAGTTGGTCGAGGATTCCGGCGGTGTCTTCTGGACGAATTTCGGGTCTCGGCCGGGTCAGTACCTGTACGAGAGCAACGGCATCCGCCGGGGAATGTGGACCGTCAGCTGGTACCGGCAACTGCTGGCCGACGACGGCGGGACAGAGGAACAGCTGAACGCTGGCGCCGCCGAGATCCCGCCGGGCAGCGGTGGCTTGATGACACTACTCGACTGGCTGGCCCCGGACGACCAGCCGCGTCGTCGCGGGGCAATGCTGGGATTCGACGGCACGCAAGGTCGCTTCCATATCTATCGGTCGATCTTGGAGGGCATCTCCATGACCATGCACGGCCATGTCGATGCGATGATGTCGCACCTGGACCGTCGGCCCGAGCGGCTGATCGTGTCCGGTGGCGGATCCAAGTCCGACGTCATGATGCAGATCTTCGCTGACGTCTTCGACGTTCCGGCGACCAGAATGCGAATGAGCGATGCCGCCGGCCTAGGCGCCGCCATCTGCGCGGCCGTCGGTAGCGGGATCCACCCGGACTGGGACAGCGCGGTGGACGCGATGGTCGGCGCGGGGAAATCTGCAGGGCGTGCGACTGCCGGGGGCGAGCGTGTTGGTGGCGGGGTGACATTCGCACCGCGTGCACGGAACGTCGCCGCGTACGCGACGCTGTCACGGTCCTACGCCGGCCTGCGGAAACACACCGATCCACTGTTCGCCTACCTGGCCTCCTCGTCGAGCGCCACAACCCGGTGACGCAGCGCTGGTCGTCGAACGATCTTGCGCAGCGCAAGTACGCCGTCGTTGTCTTCGAAATTGTGAGGGCCGTTGTGGTCCTAACGAACCCGATGCTGACTTCGCCAGCCCCCGATGGCGCCGCGCATCGGCGACACTGCCGCCACTGGCCGGTCAGCTCGTCGAGGACGTCCCCTCTCCCGACATATTGACGCCAGCTCCCGACATCTTGACGCCAGCTGAGCTGCTGCCGATCAGCGGCCGCCGGCGAGGCTTCGATATCGTTGCGCCACACCGGCTACGCCGTAGGGGTAGTCGTCGACCCGCGGCCCGCTGGCATCGGTCAGCTCTCCCAATTCGTCGGCGGTGAGATCCAGCTCCACCGCGCCGAGGTTGTCCTTCAGCTGCGCGACGGTGCGGGCGCCGAGGATCACCGACGACACCGCCGGCTGCGCCGACAACCAGGCCAGCGCCACCTGCGACGCGCTCACCTGGTGGGTCGCCGCAATAGAGGTGACCGCATCCAACACCGTCCAGGTCCGCTCGTCCGCGTTCCGCGCCTCCCATGCCTCCATGCCCCGTGTGGGGTCCTCGCCGAGGCGGGTCGCGCCCGTCGGCGGCTGGTCGCGAACGTACTTGCCGCTGAGCCAGCCCCCGGCCAGCGGTGACCACGGCAACAACCCGATGCCGGCATCCAGCGACGCCGGCACGACTTCGTGCTCGATGTCGCGCACCAGCAGGTTGTACTGCGGCTGCAGCGTCACCGGAGGGGTGAAGCCGAGCGCCGCAGCCCGCGCCACCGCCTTCGTCAGCTGCCAGCCCAGGTAGTTCGAGAAGCCGTAGTAGGAGATCTTTCCGGCCCGCACAGCGTCATCCAGGAAGCGCAGCGTCTCATCCAGCGGCGTCACCGCATCCCAGGCGTGCATCTGGTACAGGTCGATGTGCTCGACGCCGAGCCGTTCCAGCGAGGCATCCAGCGCCGACAGCAGGTGACGGCGAGAGGTTCCCAGATCGTTCGGCCCGTCGCCCATCGGGAAGCGGCCCTTCGTCGCGATCACCACCTGCGCGGCGTCCGTCGGATGCGCCGCCAACCAGCGGCCGATGATCGTTTCCGAGTCGCCGCTGCTGTACACATCGGCGGTATCGACGAAGGTGCCGCCCGCCTCCACGTACGCGTCCAGGATCGCATGCGAACCCTCTTCGTCGGCCTCGGCGCCGAACGTCATCGTGCCCAGTGCCAACTCCGATACCACGGCACCGCTGTTGCCCAGGGTTCTAGAGTCCATCTGCTGGACGCTACTCGGGCGCGGAGCCAAGCTCTTTTACGGGTCACTACTCCCCGTTGGCAGCCCGAGTGGGAGTCGAGAGCTTCCCGCCGCCCGCGGGCCCCTGCTTGCGCTCAGTTCGGGGCCCGCTCACGGATGAATACATCTGACAACAGTCACCATGCCACCCACCGGACGCTCGAGCAGCTGCTCGGCCGCCCCGCGCAATCGATCCGCAGCGTGCTGCACGGAGTGGTTGCCGGTTGCTGATCTTCTCGCGGAAGGCACGCTGCCGGAGTCGGCCCCGACACAATCGGAGGCCGAACGTCGTGACTCTGCCGCCTGCGCCCGGTCGCCAAGCCGCCGCGGTTCGTACGAAGTTGTACCGTCGGGCGGTGAGCAGCCCGGCGCCAGCCGTCCATGCCGGAATGCCGGTGCGCCCCGCACTTGCCGGCGTCGCGGTCTGGAGCGCCGTCGCATTGATCGGCGTGGTGCTGACCGCGCTCAGCCCCCGCTACGGGTATCACCGCGACGAGCTGTACTTCCGCATGCTGAAACCGGCGTGGAACTACGTGGATCAGCCGCCGTTCACGCCATGGGTGGCGCGGCTGACGAGCCACCTGATCGCCGACCAGGTCTGGGCGATCCGGATCCCTGCGACGCTGTGCCTGATGGGCTCGGTCCTGGTGATCGCGTTCGTCACCCGCGAGCTCGGAGGAGGTGTTGCGGCGCAAACGATCTCGGCGTGGGGCTACGCCTTCGGAGCGCTGCCGCTGAGCATGGGACACGTGCTGCTCACGGCGTCGATCGACCTGGTGATCTGGCCGCTCACCACCCTGTTCGTCATCCGGGCACTGCTGCGCGACCAGCCGCGTTGGTGGCTGGCGGCCGGGGCGCTCATCGGGCTGTCCACCTACAACAAGCTGCTGATCGCCTACCTGATCGCGGCGCTACTGATCGGGATCCTCGCCGTCGGGCCGCGCCGGGTGTTCCGCTCCCGGTATCTGTGGGCCGGCGTCATGCTGGCCGTGCTGATCGCCGTGCCGAACCTGATCTATCAGGCCACCCACGACTGGCCGCAGCTCGCGATGGGCGCGGCCCTCTCGGACAACAACGCGGGTGACGTCCGCGTCATGGCGGTCCCGTTCCTGGCGCTGCTGCTCGGGCCGCCCCTGGTGCCGATCTGGGCGGCCGGCGTCGTGGCGTTGCTGCGCCGACCAGCCTGGAAACCGTTGCGTTCGCTGGCGATCGCCTTGCCGGTGCTCGTCGTGTTCACGGTGATCGGCGGCGCGCAGGTGTACTACCCGCTCGGCCTGCTCGCGGTGATCTACGCCATCGGCGCCGTTCCGACAGCCGACTGGATGGCGCGCAACCTCAGACCCCGGCGAATACTGCTCGCCATCGCACTCGCCGCCAATTCCATTGTCTGCGCGGTGATCTCGCTGCCGCTGCTGCCTGTCGGTGTCGTCGGGTCCACCCCGATCCCGGGCATCAACCAGACCGTCCGGGACCAGATCGGCTGGCCGACCTACGTCGACCAGATCCGCCGAGTGGTCGACACGCTGACCACCGCCGATCGAGCCGGCGCCGTCATCATCGCGAGCAACTACGGCCAGGCCGGCGCGCTCGACCGCTACGGACCGGCGTCGGCACTGCCGCCGATCCTCTCCGGACACACCGGCCTCGCCGCCCAGTCGGCGCCACCGGACACCGTCACGGTGGCAGTAGTGGTCGGCGGGCAGGTTCGGCTCGCCGGTCGGCTGTTCGAATCGTGCCAGACCGTCGGTGTACTCGACAACGAGTTGGGGGTGGACAACCAGGAACAGGACGAGCCGATCGCCTTGTGCCGCAACGCCATCGGCGGCTTCCCGGCGGTGTGGCCGCAGTTCGTGCACCTCGACTGACGGCCGGGCACCGCGCGACTGACGACCGGCATGCTTACGCTGGCGAGATGACGCGCCCGCATTACGCCCTGGTCGTCGTCGGTGGCGGCCCCGCCGGACATACCGCGGCAAAGGCCTACCGCGAGGCCGGCGGCAGCGGTCCCGTCCTACTCGTCTCGGCGGACGTGCACCTGCCGTACAACCGGCCGCCTCTGAGCAAAGACTTCCTCCGTGGCGAGTCCGAGGCCGACGCACTGTCCCTGGAGGATCAGGCGTTCTACCCCGAGCACGACATCGAGGTGCTGCTCGGGCGGCAAGTGGCGGAGCTCGTCCGGGACCAGAAACGCATAGTGCTCGGCGACGGCCAGCCCATCGGATTTGACCGGTGCGTGCTGGCCAGCGGGTCGGCACCGGTTCTGCTGCCGGTGGACGGTGGTGACCACCCGGACCTGTTGTTCTTGCGGTCCCGCATCGACGGCGAGCGGCTCCGTCAAGAGGCCGAGCAGGCGAAGACGGCCGTGGTGATCGGCTCCGGGTTCATCGGCTGCGAAGCTGCGGCGTCCCTGGCCATCCGTGGGATCGCGGTGACAGTCCTGTCCACCGAAGAAAGGCCACAGGCGACCCGGCTCGGCGACGAGGTAGCCGGGCGGATCGCCTCCTGGCTCGGCGAAGCGGGCGTCCGCCTTCTCGGCGACGTCGGCGTCAAGGCGTTCGACGGCGGCCACCGGGTGGTTCTGGAGGACGGCGCCGACCACACCGCCGACCTGGTGCTGGTCGCCGCCGGGGTGAAGCCGCAGGTCGACCTGGCGGAGTCCGCCGGACTGGAGACCCACGACGGACGCGTCGTGGTCGATCCGCACATGCAGACCTCGGCCGACGGCATCTTCGCGGCGGGCGACATCGCCCACGCGCACAACACGGCCGCCGGTCGGCGGCTGTCGGTCGAGCACTGGGGTGAGGCCGAGCGGATGGGCCAGATCGCCGGCACTTGCGCCGCCGGGGGTGACGACGAGTGGGCGCAGGCCCCCGGGTTCTGGAGCGAGATCGGCGACCACACCCTGAAGTACGCGGCCTGGGGAGACGGCTTCGACGAGGTGCGGTTCACCGGGCACGACGGCGACGCGTTCACGGCGTGGTACGGGCAGGGCGGCAAGACGGTCGGCGTGCTGACCCACGGGGCCGACGAGGACTACGAAAGCGGACAGCGACTCGTGGAGGCCGGGGCACCACTCCCGCGCATCGGCTAGCCGGGGAGTTCTCGACCTGCTAGAGGTAGCGCACAGGGCATGCTTACTGTAGGGCGGCGGCCCGATTGCTGAACCTGTCCGATATGTCGCTGCTCATTGCATCGGGTGCCGCGATGATGGGACCACACGTGAGCCGCGGCTGCCTCGAGTCCGCGACTCGATCCGCACCGAGCGATCAGATCCGCACGGGCACCTGCTCCCGGATCGCGAATCGTCGGGCTGTCGGAGGTGACCGATAACTTATCCGAATGCTCGACTGGTCGGAATTCGCAGAGGTAGCCCCGCGCATCGCCGAGATCTTCACCCGGCGGCACGCGGCCACCGGCAGGCTGTGCATGTTGGGAACGCTGCGGGCGGACGGGTTTCCGCGGATCAGTCCGATGGAGCCTGCCTTCTTCGAGGGCCGGCTGTGGATCGGCGGCATGCCGGGCACCGCCAAGTTCCGCGACCTGCTGCGTGATCCGCGCTTCACCTTGCACACCGCGACCGTCGACACCCAGGTGTCCGATGGCGACGCGAAGGTCTGGGGAGCCGTCGAGGACGTGCAGGACGAGGCATTGCACTACCGCTACGCCGAGGCGCTGTTCCAGGATACCGGATTCGACCTGCGCGGCCAGAAGTTCGAGCATTTCTTCAAGGCACTCCTGGTGGGCGCGTCGGCGGTCGAAGTGGGCGACGGGCACATGGACGTGACGGTGTGGAACGAGGGCCGGAGCGAGCGGGTGGTGCGCAAGCATTGACGCCGGCGTTGGCTTCGGAGGGCGATCCGCGGCATCTTGCCCGTCAGCGCCGCGCGGCTCCCCGATGTCTGGAACGCTAGGGCGGTGACCGAACTCTCCCGGGGCGCCAATGTCGCACTCGCCTCCGCCGTCATCGACGTGGCCGTGACCGGAGTCGCCACCGGTTCGGTGGACCTGCTGGCCTTCCAGGTCACTGCGAACGGGAGGGTACGCAGCGATGCGGACATGGTGTTCTTCAATCAGCGCGAATCGCCGGAGGGCGCCGTCCGGCTCATCGGCCCGGGCAGCATCCAGATCTCGCTGACCGACGTCCCCGAGCAGATCGCCACCCTGGCGGTGTCGGTCGCCATGGACGAGAGCGTCACGGGAAACCTGGCGACGATTCCCGGGCTGGCTGCCGCCGTGCGTGACGGCGGCGCGGACGGCGACGTCCACCAGGCGCCGGCGACCGGGTTGACCAGCGAGCGGGCGGCGATCCTGGTTGAGATCTACCGCCTTGGTGACGGCTGGAAGCTGCGCAACGTTTCGGCCGGCTGGGAAGCCGGGCTGGCGGCGCTGGCCCGGGAGTACGGCTTCACCGTTGACGAACCCGGACCCGCGCCGGCGCAACCAGTCTCGGACACCGACCCGGTAGATCCGGCGGCGGCGACCACACCGGCGACTCCAGCGGCCGCACCACCAGCGGCACCTACTGAACCGTCGGCGGCCGCCGGACCACCGGTGGCCGCACCACCAGCGGAGCCCGCTGACCCCGCGGCGACGAACGGACAACAACCCGTTCCCCTACAACCTGCTCCTGCACAACCTGTCCCTCCACAACCTGCTCCTGCACAACCTGTCCCTCCACAACCCGCGCCGACCCCACCCCCTGAGGACACCCAGCACGCGGAACAACCAGCCGCCGCCCCGGCCGCGGCTGCCGGGGCGCCGCGCTCCGTCGCCGGCGAGGAGAAGCTGTCGCTGCAGAAACGTCAGCAGCTGGATCTGCGCAAGCAGCAGGTGCACAAGGTGCTGCTCACCAAGGACGCGGATCAGGTGCGCGCCCGGGTGATCCTGGTGCTCGACAAGACCGGGTCGATGAGCCGGGAGTACAAGAAGGGCGTGGTCCACCGGGTTGTCGAACGGATGGTGCCGGTCGCCATCCAACTAGACGACGACGGGTCGCTGGAGTGCTACCTGTACGCCGAGAGCTTCTTCAAGCTACCCGATCTCCAAGTGGCGCAACTGGAATCGTGGATCGCCGAGTATGTGCACATCAGCGGCAAACACGCCGGCCTCGACTACCGGCGCATCGGTGCCGTCAACGACGAGATCCCCATCTTGACTGAGATCATCGGCAGCCTGCAGGCGGGCGAGAAGATGCCCACACTGGTGCTGTTTTTCACCGACGGCGGCTTCCACCGCAAGAAGCCGATCACCGACTTGATCGTCGAAGCCGCTGCGCTGCCCGCGTTCTGGCAGTTCGTCGGCATCGGCAAGGCCGGCGCATTCGGCATCCTGGAGACGCTCGACGCACTGGAGGGCCGCGTCGTGGACAACGTCGGGTTCTTCCCGGTCCGCGACATCGACACCATGGATGACGCGGAGCTGTACCGCCTGCTGCTCAGCGAGTTCCCGGACTGGCTCCGGCAGGCCAAGAACCAGGGCATCGTCGGCTGAGAGCGGCGCTGCCCCTCCAGGCTCCGCGAGCAACCCAAGCGGTCCCGGCCACCACTTCCGCTGGACAGCCACTCGGGGCGTCGGCGTCTGAGCCCGGGGCCGCCCCTCCAGGCTCAGTGTGCAACCCAAGCGGTCCCGGCTACCACTTCCGCTGCACAACCACTCGGGGCGTCTGAGCCCGGGGCCGCCCCTCCAGGCTCAATGTGCAACCCAAGCGGTCCCGGCCACCACTTCCGCTGCACAGCCACTCGGGGCGTCGGCGTCTGAGCCCGGCGCCGCCCCTCAGGCTCGGTGGGCAACCCAAGCGGTCTCGGCTACCACCTCCGCCGCACAGCCACTCGGGACGTCGGCGCTTCGAGGTCACGTCGGCATCGGAGGGTGTGCGGCCGCTCAGCTCACCGGGAAGATCCGCGCTGACACCAACCCGCCATCTGAGATCACCAGCTCGCCCATCGTGCCGTGCGCTTGTCGACGCCGGTCGGTGGGCGAACCTGGGTTGAAATACCGTTGGCCCTGAACGGTTTCGTCCCACGGGATGTGCGAGTGGCCGAAGATGACCAGCGCCGCTTCCGGGAACATCCGGCGCAGCCTGGCCGCGCGGCCCTTCGCGGGGCCGCTGTCGTGGATCATCGCGATCGGTAACCCGCCGAGTTCGAGCTGCAGCGTCTCGGCGGCACCCCACGCCGCGACGTCCGGGCCGTCGTTGTTGCCGATGACGGCTTGCACGGGCGCGAATGTTTCGAGTTCTCTGAGGGTGTCGGCCGTGCAGACATCGCCTGCGTGCAGGATCAGGTCGACACCGTCCAAGGCCTCGGCCACCGCCGGCGGGCATCGCTTCCAGTGGCGGGGCGAATGGGTGTCGGACAACACGGCGACTCGCATCCGCTCAGTCTGCCAACCGGCCGGAGATCCGGGCGGCCCCGATGGCCCGGGACGCAACACCAGCGAAGGGCCGCTGCGGGGGGCGGCCACCGAGCCGAGGAAGATCGTGCCAAGCACGATGCCGAGGGTTCGAGCAGAGCCACAGCCGGAAGCCGAGCACCGTCGCCCGGTTTCACCTGCGCCTGCCGGCCGTCCGCCAGCACATCATCGGTCACCCGGTGCCGGCAGCCGCACCGACTCCGGATCGCCCGGCGCCGAAACGCCGCTAACGGCCCTGCCGCCGCGCCGGAGCTAACCGGAGCTAACCGGTGGTGCCGGTGGTGGCCACCCCTTGGACGAAGTGCCGCTGCCCGATGAAGAACAGGATGATCATCGGAATCGTGGTGATGACGCTCGCCGTCACGACGATCTCCCAGTGCCATTCGCCGCCGAATCCGTAGCGGTCCAGCAATGCCTTCAGCCCGCGCGGAACGGTGAAATCGGAGGTGTCCCGCAGGTAGATCAGTGCCCGCATCAGGTCGGTCCACGACGCCTGCACCTCGAACAGCACGGTGACCACCATGGCCGGGCGGCACAACGGTACGGCGATGCGCCAGAAGATTGCCCAGTTGTTCGCCCCGTCGATCTTCGCCGCCTCGAACAACTCTCGGGGCAGCGCCATGAAGAACTGCCGCAACAGGAAGATGTAGAACGCGCTGCCGAACAGGTTCTGTGCCCACAGCGGCGTCAGGGTTCCGACCATGCCGAGCGACTTCCAGATCAGGAACGTCGGGATCATGGTGACGGCGCCCGGCAGCATCATGGTGGCCAGCACCAGGCCGAACAACGCGGACCGACCCTTGAACCGGAAGTACGAGAATCCCCATGCCACCATGGCGCTGGTGATGGTGACGGTGACGGCCGAGAGCACCGTCACGATCACCGAGTTCAGCATCCACAACGCCATCGGCGCCTCGTGCCAGACCTGCACGTAGTTGGCCAGGGTGAAGGTGTGCGGGATCAGCCGGTTGTCGAACACCTCGCCGCGCGGTTTGAACGAGGCCGACACCAGCCAGACGAACGGGTACACGAAGATGACGGTGAAGGCGACCAGCGCGATGCCGAGCAGTGCCGACGTCCACATCGGCCGGCGATGCCTGACCACCCGACCCGGGCCCGGCGATCGGGTTTCCGGCTCCTCGGCGCCCAGCGGCGCGGTGCCGGCACCGGGCAGTGGCACGTTCGGCGGCCGGACCCCGGAGGTCAGCGGATCCGCCGCCTCGGCCGTCATTTCTCGGATCCTTCGTAGAACACGAACCGCTTGGAGAACAGCAGCTGCACCGCGGTGACGATCATGATCATCACGAACAGCACCCACGCCATCGCGCTGGCGTAGCCCATGTGCAGGAACTCGAATCCCTGTTGGAACAGGTAGATGGCGTAGAACAGCGCAGAGTCGTTGCTGTAGGTGGTGTTCCCGGAGCCGAAGTAGGCGGTGTAGGCCTCGGAGAAGGTCTGGAACGCGTAGATGGTGTTGACGATGAACAGGAAGAACAATGCGCCGCTGATCATCGGGATGGTGATTCGGGTGGTGCGTTGCATGAAGTTGGCGCCGTCCACGGTCGCGGCGTCGTACACGCTCTCCGGGACGTTGCGCAGCGCCGCCAGCAGGATGATCACCGACGAGCCGACCGTCCACAGGCTCATCAGGATAAGGCCCGGCTTCACCCAGTTGGGATCGGTGGTCCAGGACGGTCCGGTGAGACCGAACCAGCCGAGAACTGTGTTGACCAAACCGCTCTGCCCGTTGAACAGCAGAAGCAGCATGATCCCCACAGCGACCGGCGGCGTCATCTTCGGCAGGTAGAACGCGGTGCGGAAGAAGCCCGAACTCCGGCCGGCCCGCTCCAGCAACAACGCCAGCGCAAGCGCCACCAGCATGTGCAGCGGCACCTGGATCACGGTGTAGTAGAGGGTGTTTCCCAGCGACTTGGCGATCTTCGGGTCGTCCAGCAGTTGGTGATAGTTGGCGAAGCCGACGAAGTTCGGAGGGTTGATCACGTCATAGTCGGTGAGGGAGAGATATGCGCTGTAGATCAGCGGCCAGGCGGTGAAGACCAAGAACCCGAACAGCCACGGGCTGATGAACAGCCACGCCGCCCTGGTGTCGTTGCGTTGCTGGCGTGTCTTTCCTTGGTGCGGTGAAGACGTGCCGGACAACGACTTTCCGGACCCGGACCCGCCGGACAAGGACCCGCCGGACAGGGTGTTGCCGGACAGGGTCTTGCCGGACCCGGTCTTGGCGGGCCTGGGGGCGGCCCCGGTCGGAGCGGCCACCCCGTCAGCCTTTCTTGTCCCAGTCGGCCCAGGCCTTGTCCAGGACGCCCTGAGCCTGGGTCTGCGCCTCGTCCATCGCCGCCTGCGGCTTCTGCTGACCGTTCAGCACCCGGTTGACGGCGTCCTGCCATGCTGTCTTGAACTCGGCGTCGGCCGGGTTGGCCGGCAGCGTGAAGGTGCGATCGTTGGCGGTGTAAACGGCGGCGACGGCGGCGTCCCAGGTGGGTGTCCCGCTGGGTTTCACGTAGGTGTCACGAATCTTCTTGTCTGCGGTGGCGTTTCCGGTGAGCAGACCGGTGAACAGCAGCTTCTTCTTCGCGCGGGCATCGGCGCGGGCTTTTGCCGCCGCCATCCACGAGTCGACGGCTGTCATCGTCTTGGCGAAACGGCAGGCGGCGGCTGCGTTCTTGGACCCCTTCGGGATGGCCCAAGCCGAGCCGGAAGCGAACGCCATCGGGTTCCCGTCCTTGGCGTGGAACACATCGAAGCTCATCGTGGCGTTCGGCGACATCTCGTTCAGTACGTTGACGTACCACTGCTCCATCGGCATGGCGCCCAGAACGTTGGTGGCGAACTGGTTTCCCTTCCCGAAGAAGTCCGCGGAGTCGCGGAAGGCCTTGACTTTGGAGAAGCCGCCCTGATCGGCATAGATGCCGACGGCGAAAGTGAGCGCCTGCACTACTTTCGGGTCGTTGAGCTGGGCCTTTCGGCCGTCGGCGGATAACAGGTCGGCTCCGTTGGACTTCGCCCACAGCGGCAGGAACTCAGGGAGCTTCGAGTCGTACCCGATGACGCTGAGCTTGCCGCCGGCCGACTGGGTGAGTTTCTTGTTGGCGGCGGTGATGGCGTCCCAGTTCGCTCCGGAGACATCCGCCATCGCCACCCCTGCCTTCTTCAGCAGCTGGGCATTGGCCATCGTCACCTCGACCGAGTTGAACTCGGGGATCGCGTAGACGTTCCGGCCGAACGTCACCTGAGCCAGCGCGGGCGGCAGATACTGAGAGGTGTCGATCCCCTCGCCCTTGATGCAGTCGTCGAGCGGCATGATGGCGCCACGCGAGGCGAAGGTGCCGATCTGGTCCCGATTCGCGTACACGATCTCCGGCGGATCGCCGGCGGCCACCGCCGACAGGAATGCCTGAATGTCCAGCTTGCCCTCGATCAGGCTGACGTTGACCCCGGACAGGGCCGCCTTGGCCAAATCGAGGCGGGTCGATCCGATCTCGTCGGTGGCGCCGAACCCCATCACCCGCAAATTCCCCGACAGCTGAGCGTCGGGTTTGAACGCGCCACTGCTCGACGGCGGCGCAGCGCCGGTACCGGTGGCGCAACCCGCCACTCCCACGGCGATGCAGGCCAGCAGAACCCTGAATCCTCGACGACGCATGGTGCCTCCCTGGAATCGCTACTGACAGTAGCGGTTGGGAGTGAGATTCCCTACCTCCGTCGGGGTGAAACCACCCGCGATTCGCGGGCGTGCCGACCAGGCTTGCGCAACAAACTCGGCCAGCTCGGCGACCCGACCGCTGCGGCACGGACAACGCACCTGGAGGCGAGTTTCTTGCGCCCGCCGGGCATCGCCCGGGAATTGATGGCGCCGCAACCTAGTGTCGGGGACACGCCGTCCCGCCCTCGTTTGGATCGGGATCTCGTGGGCACCGACCGTGGACGACCGCCGAGCCTGGGCACCCGCGCCGAGCTGGTGCACGTGTGCTCAATGGCGATAGCGGTGTCGACCGGCCTGATCGTGAGGAGAACCGCCATGCCCGATGCGACGAACCAGGCGCAGGATGCGGTGGCCGAATCCTCCGGGTCCTACGGTGGCCCGGCCAGCGAAGAACAGCTCGCCGAGGTGTACCTGCCCCAGGGCGAGCAACAGGCGAAGGGCGGGTCACCGTCATCGGACAGCACATCGTCGAACAGCACATCGTCGAACAGCACGGTCCGGGAATCAGGGTCGGACCCGGGCGCACCGGACGAGGAAGCGTCAGCGCCGGAGTGACGCTCGAAAGGCGCCCCCCGGGGCTCAGTCTCGTGTCGTCAACGCTGAGGCGCGATCCCCGTCAGGCGTCGCTCCTGCGCTACCAGCCGGCGAGCAGGTAGATAGCCCGCCGACGGGGCGGAGTCAAGCGCGATCGAGGCGCGGGAAGAGGATCTCCCGGGCCAACAGCAGCAGCGCGGCGGCGATGGGGATGGCCACCAAGGCGCCGATGATGCCGAGCAAGGCGCCCCCGACGAGCACCGCTACCACCGTCACCAACGCGGGCACCTTGACGACGTTCCCGATGATGCGCGGAACCAGCAGGTAGTCCTCGGCGAGCCGGTAGACGATGAAGTAGCCGATGGTGGCCAGGCACAGTGGCACCGAGACGGTGAGCGTCACCAGGGCGACCGCGACCCCGGCCACCGTCGACCCGACCACCGGAACCAGGTCCAGCAGCGCCACCATGATCGACAGCAGCAGCGGATACGGAACGCCGAAGATGATCAACCAGACGAAGGTCAGGACGCCCGCGATCAGCGAAATGATGAGGTTGCCCAGCACGTACGATCCGACCTTGGCCAGGATGTCGTCACCGATCAGGATGGCGCGCGGGCGGCGGGAGTGCGGCACCAGCCGGTAGGCCAGCCGGCGGATGCGGGGCATGTCGGCCAGGAAGTAGATGGTCAGCACCAGCACCACAAGGGTATGGGCAAGCGCGGAGAACAAGGCCAGGCCGGCGCTCAGCAGACCCCCACCCAGGTTCGAACTGGACGAGGAGATCAGCGAGCTCACCTTCTCCTGGAGGTGGAGCCGATCGTTCAAGTGGCCCAGGAACGAGTTGTGGTCCTTGAGTTGCTGCAGGTACCTGGGCACCATGCCGGCCAGTTGTTCACCCTGGGTGACCACGGCAGGAATGGCGGCGGCCAGGAACCCGCCGATCACACCCAGGATCAGCAGCAGCATGGTGCACACGCCGAGCCAGCGCGGCCAACGGTGCTTCACCAGCCAGGACACCGCCGGTTCCATCCCGACGGCCAGGAACAGCGCAACGCCGATCAGGACGATGATGTCGCCGGCGTACAGCAGCAGTTGAAGAGCGCCGTAGGTGACGGCAACTCCGGCGGTGGCCAGCATTCCGATGAAGAACGGAGAGCGCCGGTCGAAGGGCTTTCCCACCGCGCCCATCGGCGCCTCGTCGGTACTGATGGCCGCGGCAACCACTTCGGCCTGGGCGATCGGTTCCTCGGCCCGATGATCGTGCGGCTGAGCGACCAGATCGTGGTGGCCCTCGGCCGACCGCTCCGTCTCACGGGCGTCATCGCCGGCGGACGGACCACCGCTCGGCGAGGAGGGAGTCACCGGGTTTCCTGTTCTGGCCGCACACGCACTGCAGCAGTCAAGGCCCTGCCGAGCCCGATCCGACTCAGGCGCGCGGGAGGCGTCTCAGGTCACATCACGGGACGGCGAAATCACGGACGGAGCTCCAGCCAGCGGTCCCCGCCGAGGATCTGCTGCACCACCGGGTTCGAGGTGTCTCCCAGCAGTGTCGCAGCCGTGAAGCTCGCCGCGAGGCCGTCGAACAGCCGATGATGCCGGAGCATGGAGTGTCTGCCGCCGACGATCCGCACATGCCCGACGTCGGCGGTGCGGGCGAGTCCCCTGGTCACGGCGGCCGACAACGCCGGCCGGGCAATCCGGTCCTCGGAGGCATCCACCACCAGCACCTGCCGGCCGCTGAGGTCCGCGGTCGCGTCGTCCGGATAGACGAACGGCGCCAACGCCACCACGCTGCGCACACCGTCCGCGCCGCCGGCCAGCAGGGCCGCGCGGCCGCCCAGCGAGTGTCCGATCAGGCCGATCGGCAGTGCGGCGCCGACTCGCTCCGGCAGGCGCTCCAGCGCCCAACCGACATCCTCCACCGGCGTGTGTGTGGTGTCCCATCCGCGCCGCGAGTTCAGCAACCTGAACACCGCGAGCCGACGCCGGCCGACTTTGGCGACACGGCGCGCGATGGGGATCATCCTGACCACCGACAGCTGGGCCGGGCTGACCATCATGTTCCCGCGCCGGCTGCCTCCACCGTGCAACACCAGCACTGCCGCTTCCGGCCGGTCCGGTACTGCCGTCGCGATCAGTCTGGGCCTGAGTTCCACGGGCACCTCCAGACCTGCGGTGCCCGATGTGATCAGCGGTCAACCCGCTCCGGTCGGCGCGTGGGAAGCTCCCGGCTGCAATGGCGCCGATCAGCACCGCTGCCACTGAGCAGGGATGCGACGCTGTGCGGGTGGACTTCGACACCGTTGCCGACGAGCTGTACTCCCTGCCGCCGCAGGAGTTCACCGCTGCCCGTGCGGCGCGGGAGAAGGAGGCGAAGGCGGCCGGCGACGCCGACCTCGCCGGAGAGGTCCACCAGCTGGCGAAGCCGAACGCCGTCGGCTGGCTGGTCAATCAGTTGGTCCGCCGGCATCCGGCCGAGATCCAGCCGCTGATCGAACTCGGTGACGACCTGCGCCAGGCAACGGCGATCGGTTCCGGTGACCGGTTACGCGAGCTGAGCAGACTGCAACGCCGACTGATTTCGGCGCTGGTCGAACAGGCCCGGCAGCTCGCCAGGGACGAGGAACGCACGGTCAGCGCCGACACCGCCCGAGGGGTGGCCGACACGCTGCGGGCCGCGCTGGCCGATGAGGTGGCAGCCCGGCAACTGATGGCCGGCCGGCTGACCGGCGCGCTCTTCCGGAGCGGCCTGGCCGACGACACCGAACCGAAAGCCGCGCCGGAGGCCGCCACACCCGGGACCACTGCACACACGGCCGCTGCGCACACTGCCGCTGACCCGGGTGCCGGCGAGCAGCGCCGCCTGCTCCGGCGGGAACGAGCCGGCCAGGAGCGGGCTAACCAGTTGGCTGCCGCCGCCACCGACGCCAGGCAGCAGGCGCAGACCGCGGTCGACCAGGCAGAGCGAGCCGTGAGGGAGGCCGCCGAACGCGTCGAGAGCCTGAGGGCCGAGCTGGCGGCCGCGCAGGCGACTCAGGCGATCCGCGAACGCGAGCTACGCGGCGCCGGCGCCGAGCTGCGGACGGCGCAGCGGGTGGAGCGGGAGGCTGGGCGGCGGCAGGCGGCGGTCAGGAGTCCTTAGCCTTCTGCAGCCTTGTGCCGCCCGGTGCTCGGAACCGCCTTCTTGATGCTGACCTCTGTCAGGCAACCAGAACGGTAACCCGGCGCTCACGGCACGTTCTGCGCACCCTGATCGCGTAGGTGGGTGTTCTCGGCTTCCAGATCCAGCACCTTGGCGATGCCGGCAAGGTTGAGCCCCTCGCCCAGCAGGTCGCCGATACGCCGCAGGCGATCCAGGTCGTCGGAGCTGTAACGCCGGGTACCACCCTCGGTGCGAAATGGCTCCAGAAGCCCGCGGGCCTCGTACATCCTGAGGTTCTGCGCTCCCATCCCGACCAGCTCGGCGGCGACGGCGATCCCGTACACGCCACGATCGGCGTCCGGGCGTCCCGCAACTCCCGGTCGAGATCTGGACACGATTTCTTCCACCTCCGGGACCAACTAAGTTGCGACAACCGCTTGCACCTGCTTGTCATTGATGGTACAACGGATCTGTATCAGAAGCCATAGATCCGAGTGGACCTGTGGGAATAACAGCATCAGACGTCAGACATGGAGGTGGAACCGATGCTGATGCGCACCGACCCGTTCCGAGAACTCGACCGGCTCACCCAGCAGATGTTCGGTGGTCGTGGGACCCAGGCAAGGCCTTCGGTGATGCCCATGGACGCTTGGCGTGACGGCGAGACGTTCGTGGTCGAATTCGACCTGCCCGGTCTCAGCCTGGACGGGATCGACTTGGACGTGGAACGCAACGTGATCACCGTCAAGGCGGAACGTCCCGAGCTGCACGCCAACAGTGAAACCATTGCCGCCGAACGTCCGCGCGGAATCTTCAGCCGGCAACTGGTGCTCGGCGACAACCTGGACACCGACCACATCGACGCCAGTTACGAGGCCGGCGTACTGACCTTGCGCATCCCGGTGGCCGAGAGGGCCAAGCCGCGCAAGATCGTCATCAACGGTGCCGACGACGAGAGACAGGCCATCAACGCCTGAACCGTGAGGTGAGCGGAGATGTGGCAGAGCCCGCCGGGGACTGCGAGAGTTCGGGCCTACCAGCGGCAATTCGTCGATCTGCTGTGCAGCGACCCCGAGCTGTGACGGTGGCCCCGGCCGTTCGACGGTCGGGGCCACTGCGTCTCCGCCTGAGCGGCCCCCAGGACTGCTGGCTGCTCAACAACCCCGGAGACCTGGGCCGATCCCATCCACGAAGCAAGATCGACCGTTCATCTCCAGTGCCCGGTAACGCTCGGGCTATGCAGACACACGGACACCAACCCGAGATCACCATGCAGTGGTCGGCGTCCGGGTTTGGCCACCGCGTCCCCGGGTATCGACCCTTCGCCACGGTTGAACCCCTAACCGGGGTGCACCGTCGTCTTCACCGCTGTCGTGATTGCCCGACCTGCCTGCCCGAGGATCTCGGCGCCTGACGGTCGCGTCGGAGCGGTCAGTGCCTCAAGATCCCGGCAACGGACCCTCGGGTGATGACCCCGGTGTCGCGCCGTCCACTTGCCGATCCCAGGGAGCACTCATGTATTTCCATGTACAACGGCTCATCAACGACATCGTCCCGGACGAGCCGGATCCGGCCGCGGCCAATGCCCTGCAGGAGGGGCTGGGTGGCCAGTTCGGCGAGATGCGAACGATGATGCAGTACCTGTTTCAGTCGATGAACTTCCGCGGCCCGGCCGGCAAGCCGTACCGCGATCTGATCCAGGGCATCGGCACCGAGGAGATCAGCCACGTCGAGTTGATCGGCACCACCATCTCCCGGCTACTGGACGGCTCCCCGCGTTACACCGGTAAACCCACAGATCCGCTGGACCAGCCCGGCTCCGGTGGGGCAACCCCGCTGAACATCGCCCTGGACACATCCAACATCCACCACTACCTGGTTGCCTCGCAGGGCGCGCTGCCAGTGGATGCCGCCGGGAACCCCTGGAGCGGCAGCTATGTCTACAACTCGGGAAACCTGGTTCTGGACCTGCTGTACAACTTGATGCTCGAGGCCACCGGTCGCCTGCAGAAGTGCCGGATCTACGAGATGACCGACAACAAGACCGCGCGGTCCACCATCTCCTACCTCATAGTGCGCGATCAGGCTCACGAGAACGGCTTTGCCAAGGCGCTGGAAACCCTTGGGGTGCAATGGAATACCGTCCTGCCGATCCCGAGGACCAACGCCGAACGGTTCCCCGAGGTGAAGAAGTTGACCGATCTCGGCTTGCACAGCAAGCAGTTCAACTTCGATCTGGCTGCTCAGTCCGAAGCCGGTCGCATCTTCCAGGGCATGTCGCCCTCCAGCGACGGGACAATGCTGGACGCCTCGGAACAGGCGCCGGAAGGAGTGCCGTCGACCATCGCCGAGGAGCGGTTCGAGGAGTTCTCGCCGGGCCTGGACAAGTCCCTGCTGGCCCTGATCCAGGCCAGCGCGGAGATGGAGATGGCGGAGGTCAGCAACACCTTCGGCCCGCTGGGCGGGCAGCCGTCGGCAGATCCGGCCGCGACCGCATCCGGGAAATCCGTCCCCAAGAAGAAGAAGTAGGTTCCGCTCCAACGGGTTGAAGTAGGTTCCGCTCCAACGGGTTACCGACCCAAGGGATAACCGTGCCCTCAGAACAGCGCCCGGCCGATCGGGACGCGTCCCGTCGCCGACCCGTCCTGCTGGTGGCCTGTGTCATCGTTCTTGTCATCATCGTTGCCGTCGCCGTGCTGCTGTTGGCCGGCGGCAACAAGACGCAGGATGGCCCCGGCGATCCCAAGATCACATCGACCACCGCCGGGACCGGGCAGACCACCGATCGAGGCGTCAACAAAGATCGCTGACGCTGTATCCGGAAACGTCCATCGGGAGCGGACACCCGTTGTCCTGGCAGAATGCTGCCGCATCCGCCTGCGACCGAAAGAGTTGAGAAGAACAACCTGATGAGCGAGCGCTCCACCCGAGGTCCGGTCGAACTGCTGCTGGCACGGCACGGGGAGAGCGAGGGCAATGTCGCCGCAACAGCGGCGAGCGCGTCGGGCGCTGAGGTGATCGACATCGGGCTGCGGGATGCCGACGTACCTCTGACGCCGACCGGCCGCAAGCAGTCGACCGCGTTCGGCCGGTGGCTCGCCGAACTACCGGCCGGACAGCGCCCGGACAGCGTCTGGTGTTCCCCGTACCTGCGGGCCAGGCAGACCGCGGACCTGGCGCTCGCCGAGTTGCCCGGACGGCCGGAGGTCGGCGTCGACGAACGGCTGCGGGATCGGGAACTCGGAGTGCTCGATCTGCTGACGGCGGTCGGCGTCCAGTCGCGCTTCCCCGCCGAGGCCGCGCGCCGCCGATGGCTCGGCAAGTTCTACTACCGGCCACCAGGCGGAGAATCCTGGGCAGATGTAGCGCTCCGGCTGCGCTCCTTCTTGGCCGATCTGGACGATTGGGAGCCTGGCCGGCGGGTGCTGGTGGTCGCGCACGACGCCGTCATCCTGATGTTCCGCTACGTCTGCGAACACCTGAGCGAGGACGAACTGCTGGAGATCGCGGTAAGCAATACGGTGACCAACGCCTCGGCGACACAGCTGCTCCGGCCATCGGGTAGGGGGCTGTGGAAGGCGGAGGCGTTCAACATGGTCGATCACCTGCGTGAGCTGGGCGCGCCAGTGACCGTCCATTCGGGTGACGCCGATGTCCTCCCGCACTGACCCGGAGATGGGCGCCGCGGCGACGTCGGTGGACGGTGCCCCGCCCGGACCGGCGACGGCCCCACCGATTCTGGTCACCCCGGCGTTGCTCCGGGACTGGCGGCTCCCCGCACCGGGCGGCTCGAAGTACTCCCGGGGACAGGTGCTCGTCGTCGGCGGCGCCCGGCAGACACCCGGAGCGGTGATGCTCGCCGGTGTGACGTCCCTGCGGGTCGGCGCGGGACGGCTGACGATGTCGGCGGCCAGGTCGGTGGCCGGCGCGATGGCGGTGGCGGTCCCGGAATCCGGAGTGGTGGGCCTACCGGAGAACGAATCCGGCTCGGTCCTGGGCAAGGCCGCCGAGCAGCTGCGAGCCTCCATCGAACGTGCCGACGCCGTGCTGATCGGTTCCGGCCTCGACGACCCCGACGAAACCGGATCGCTGCTGCGGCAGGTGCTTCCGCTGATCGGCGGACGGACACTGGTGGTGCTGGACGCGTTCGCGCTGGGCGTGCTGCCCGGGCTCAACGGTGCCGACGGTATCGACGCGCTGAGCGGTCGGCTGGTGCTGACGCCCAACGACGAAGAGGCGACGCGGCTGCTCGACGACGGCCACACCGGCGGGCGGGACGGCGGGCACGGCGGCAGCGGGCACGGCGGCGGCGACAGCGGCGGCGACAGCAACGACGACGACAGTCAGGTGGCGCTGGATATCGCCCGGAAGTTCGGAGCGGTGGTCAGCTGTCGCGGGCGCATCGCCGCGCCCGACGGGCAGCAGTGGGAAATCTCCACCGGTTACGAGGGGCTCGGCACCTCGGGAAGCGGGGACGTGCTGGCAGGAGCCGTCGTCGGACTGCTGGCCAGGGGCGCGTCCCCCTCTCAGGCGGCGTGCTGGGCCACCCATGCCCACGCCGCGGCCGGCGACCGGCTGGCGGCGAAGGTCGGCGCCCTCGGATATCTGGCGCGCGAACTGGTGGACGAACTGCCGGCGGGTGCTGACCGAACTCGGCACCTGACCTGGATGCCAGTTGCCCGCTGCACCGGGCCGGGCAGGTAGCCCGGAGTGGCCGCATCGGCGGCGATGCTGAACTCGGTGCGGTAGCCCCCGGACCAATGCCGCTGATGTAGTGGCGAGCGGGATCGAGGCCTCAGTCCCGGCGATCCCGGCGGCGGCGTTGCAGGGTGAAGGTCTCGAATATCTGCAGGGCGCCGCCGGTGCCGACGATTTCGTAGTAGGTGACGGTGATCGAGGTGGTGCCGCCGCGGTGCCTGCCGGGATCGACGGTGAAGGCGGCGAAGCCGTAGGCCCGCGCCCCGTCCCGGTTCGCCGACCACGGCGCGTTCTCGGTGACATATACCGGTGGCCGTTTCCCGGTGGCGGGATCGGCGTCGCCGACGGCGGTGATGACGCGGCATTGCGGCGGATTGAAGAACAACTTGTTGGACGGCACGGAGGTTCCGCCCCCGCCGATGACCATGTGCACGGTGCCGTGGCTGGTGTCGATCACTTCCGTGTTGGTGGACACCGGGATCGGGGTCAACGTGGCGTTGGCCTGCCGGCCCCGGATCGGGTGGGAGCGTTCGTAATGGTGCTCGTGGCCGCACACGACCAAGTCGACGCCGTACTTGTCGAACAGCGGCAACCATTCCTGACGCACACCCAGGTCGGCACCGTTGAACTTGTCAGCCGTGCTGATGGCCACCTGGTGCATGCACACCACGATCCAGTCGATGTCGGCGTCACGCCGGGTGGCGGCCAGTTCGCGTTCGAGCCACACCCGCTGCGCATTGCCGCTGTACCCACGGACGTAGCTGTCCCCGCCGTCCTGATAGCAGATGTCGTCGTTGTTCAGGCTGATCACCTTCACGGATCCGACAGTGAACGAGTACCACATGCCCTTGGTAACTTCAGTCTGCCCAGCCACTGAGGGCACGGAGAAGTAGGTCTGATATGCGCGGTAACCGATCGGCCCGTTGCCCCTTTCGTTCTCGTGGTTGCCTGCCGACGGCATCCACGGGCGGGACTTGGCGCTGCGGGTGTTGTTCTCCCAGAAATCCGACCAGGTACGCACCCGATCGGTCGCCAGGTTCGCGTAGCACAGGTCCCCGTTGAACAGATGGAACAGCGGCTGGACGCGCTCCACTCCGGCGGTGGTGTCCCCGGCGGCCGGGGAACCGAGGTTGTCGTTGACGAACGGCGGATTGGTGATGACCACGCCGGACGGCGGCGAGTACACCTTGCCAGTGGTCGGTGTCCCCTGGTCGCCGAAACTGGTGAAGGTGAACGCCGCCCGGCCGCGGGGACCGGTCGAGAAGCTCGCGAACTGCGGTTCGGCGCCGTCATGCGCGGCGGCATACAGGTACTCCCGCGCGGGACGCAACCGGCTGATCCGGGCATGGTGGGCGTAGACGATCTGGCCGGACTTCGCGTCGGTGTAACTGACTGTCTCAGCGTCGATGGTCCGCTGGAAGTCGCCGTCCCGCGTGCCCAGCAGCACCCGGGGCCAGCCGACCGGTTGCAACGAGTGCCACGACACCACCACTTCGCTGGACGCATCGGCACCGAACTGCAGATGCACACCCGCAACTGGTGGGGTGTTCATCGGATTGCCGACCCTGCCTCTGGAAGCGTTGGCGACACCACTTCCTGCTTCGACTGGTTCCGCGGCGGCGGCGGTGCCGGTTACGGAGGCGCCGATCAGTCCTATACCGGCGGCACCAGCCGCGGACAGAAAGCGGCGCCGATTCACTCCCAGACTCCCCCGCGCGCCAGCGACGACCTCGATGTCAGCGTCCATGCGCACAGCGTGTCCGGTCGATCCGACATGCAGGTGACACCTTCGTGAACGAACACCGAACATCATCACCGATCAACCCCCGACCGGGCGTCTTGCGGCCCGTCCCCTGGTCATCGATCGTGGACAGTGGCGGCCGGCCGACGGGAGAGATTCGTGCAGAAGATCCGCAGCTGATCATCGACGCTCACCGAACGATTCAGGCCGTCATCTATCCGGTGACCGACCCGGCCGCGTCCGTCCAGGACGCCCTGGATCACATCGATCAGCTCGACATGAGGTCAGGTACCCCGGCAGAGCAAGGGGCCTCCACATGAGACCCGAACGCACCCAGGCCAGAAGGAGCAATCGTCATGACGCGTACGTCGCCGGCCGGTGATTTCGACTACGAAAGGCACGGACACGGATATTCGCAGCGGCGCCGGCCCGATCCGCGCATCGCCGCCATGATCCACCGAGCGTTCGGCGACGCGCGCACGGTACTCAACGTAGGCGCCGGGGCCGGGTCCTACGAACCCGACGACCGGTACGTCGCCGCGATCGAGCCCTCGGCGATGATGCGGGCGCAGCGCTCACCCGAGCGGGTGCCGGCAATCAATGCCACCGCCGAAGATCTGCCCTTCGACGACGACAGCTTCGACGCCGTGATGGCGACCATCACCATCCACCAGTGGAACGACCCGGAGGCCGGCCTGCGGGAGATGCCACGGGTCAGCCGCAACCAGGTCGTCATCCTGACCTTCGATGCTGCCGCGCTCGAGGAGTTCTGGCTACGCGAGTACGTGCCCGAGGTGATCGCCATCGAGCAGCAGCGGTATCCCGCCATCGAGCGCATCGTCCGCGTACTCGGCGGCAGCACGGATGTACTCGGCGTTCCGATCCCGCGCGGCGCAATCCGGGTGGATGCTCGCGGATCCAGCCGCGATCCAACGCGGTCTCGACAAGCTTGCGGCCGATCTGTCCTGCGGTGTCTGGGACGGACGACACGGCCGGCTCCGGGAGCAGAGCGAACGCATCGGCGCCGTGCGGCTCGTCGTCGCGCGGCCGGATTCGCGCAGCAGGGCGACCTGATGACCTGCCGGACCGACACACCCAGCAGGGTTACCCCACTACTGGGAATCGGCGGACGCCGCGCGTTGTTCGGCCAGATAACTCAAGCGCCGCAAGGATTCCGTGTTCCGCCAGTGCAGCACCGGGTCCCTCAGCCGCTTGGGAATGAGCCGGCCGGGCCCCTTCGCCACGTCCTCGGTGATCCTCACCCGACAGCCGTCCGGCGTCTGCTCGACCTCGATCTGGACGTCCGCTTCACCGGCCGGCCATGCCCTGGCCTGAAGTCGAATCGAGCGGCCGGGCGTGTAGGCAGTGACGCTGGTGGTGTCGTTCAAGAGCATCGGCCAGCTGCCCACCGAGTGGTGGATCTTCGCGGCAGGATTCGGCCAGGACTTGTCCACATCCCTGATCCGGGAAGCGCCGACCACCCACAGCCCGTAGAGCCACCCGTCCGACAGCACGGCGAAGACATCCGGCGGGGCACAGTTCATCTCCCGTTGGGTGATCGACACGTCATTTCCCTTCTGCCGCGCGAAGTTGGTTCTGCCGCGCGAAGATCGTCCACAGCAATCCGAGGATCTATTGCGGTCGTCGGTACCCGGTGCCGGCGCCCGGGAAACCGCCGCAGCGGCGAATCGGTCCCGCACCGACTCGACGACCGGGCCTGTGGGCAACCCGATGAGGTTTCGACCGGCCGTTCGGTGGCTACCTGGGTAACAAGCACGCGACTACACAGCACCCGGTGAGGATCGGTGGCAACCATTGGCGGCTGACCAGCCCTCCGACCAGCGCACCGGCGAGCCCACCGGCGAAGGGCAGACTGCGCTGGTCTGTGGAGCCTCGAGTGGAATCGGCCGGGTCACCGCGGTGGCGCTGGCAGAGCACCGGTGGAATCTCGTTCTGGTCGCCCGAGCCCCCGAGAGCCTGGAAGCCGCGGCCCTGGAGTGCCGGGCGGTCGGCGCGCAGGTGCTCGTGGTTGTCGCCGATGTGGGCAACCGGGACCAGGTTGACGCTGCTTTCCAGGCCGGGATCTCCAGATTCGGGCGGCTGACCGCGGTGATCAACTCTGTCGGTGCCGTCGCCTACGGGCGCTTCGACGACATTCCGCCTGAGATCTTCGACCGGGCCATCACCACCAACCTGCTCGGAACGGCCAACGTGGCCCGGGCGGCCCTGCGACATTTCGCCGACCACGGTGGGGGCCACCTGGTCATCACCGGTTCACTACTGGGAAAGATCGCTGTGCCGTTCATGAGTCCCTACGTCACCGGCAAGTGGGGGGTGCAGGGGTTGGCCCGGATACTTCAGATCGAGGCGAGGCAGACACCAGGGGTGAAGGTGAGCCTGATCTCACCCGGCAGCATCAACACCCCGGCCTACACCCAGGCGGCGAACTACGCCGGGCGGCAGGGTCGGCCGCCACCACCTGTCAATCCCCCGGAGAAGGTGGCCGGTGTGATTCTGGCAGCGCTGAAATCCGCGAAACGAGACCGCTCGGTGGGGATCACCAATCACCTTGTGGTCCTCGGCTTCCGGACGCTGCCCGCCGTGTTCGACGCCCTGGTCACCCCGCTGATGAAGTTGGCCGGCCTGTCCCGCACCCGCATCGAAGCCACCAGCGGTTCTGTGTTGAAACCCGAGCCGCGCGGGGATGCCGCGCACGGGGTCTGGAACCGGTTCGGGCGACGCACCGCAAAACCCTGGACACCGACACCGACGCCGGGAGCATCGTCGTGACGGTGCAGAGTGTCGACGCTGTGGTGATCGGCGCCGGTCCGAACGGCCTGGTCGCCGCCAACGCGCTGGCCGACGCCGGCTGGGACGTGCTGCTACTGGAGACCAATGACGAGGTGGGCGGTGCGGTACGCAGCGCGGAGGTCACCGCACCAGGCTTCAGCTCCGATCTTTTCAGTGCCTTCTACCCATTAGCCGCCGCCTCCCCAGTCATCCGTGATCTGGACCTCGGCGACCACGGCCTGGTCTGGACGCAGGCGGAGAAGGTACTGGCGCACGCGCTGCCGGACGGCCGAGCCGCGGTACTGGCCCGTTCGGCGGAGGACACCGCCAGCGGGCTGGAGGCCTTCGGCGCGGGCGACGGTGAGGCCTGGCTGGAGATGTTCGCCGGATGGCAGGCGATCCGGGATCCGTTGCTGGACGCCATGTTCACCCCCTTCCCGCCGGTCAGGTCGGCGATCTCACTGTTGCGCAGGTCCCTGCTCAGTGGCGCGCTCGACCTGGCCAGGCTGGCGGTCCTGCCGGTCCGCCGGCTGGCCAAGGAGAACTTCACCGGCGACGGCGGCGGCCTGCTGCTCACCGGCAACGCGCTGCACGCCGACGTACCGCCGGAGGCGGCCGGCAGCGGCATCTTCGGGTGGCTGCTGTCCATGCTCGGGCAGGACGTCGGCTTCCCCGTCCCGCAGGGCGGCGCGCAGAAGCTGGCCACAGCACTGCAATCCCGTTTCGAGTCGCTCGGTGGTGAGGTGCGTACCGGAACCCGGGTGACGTCCGTTCTGACCGCCGCGGGGCGCGCATTCGGCGTTCGGACCGCCGACGGCACCCTGGTCAGGGCCCGCAAGGCGGTACTGGCCGACGTGGCTGCGCCGACGCTGTACAGGGACCTGGTCGGGGTGACGGAGCTGCCAGGCCAGATGAAGAGCCGACTCGACCAGTTCCAGTGGGACCTCTCGACGTTGAAGATCAACTGGGCACTCGACCGCCCGGTGCCGTGGCTGGCCGGTGGCGCCGTCGGAGCCGGCACCGTGCACTTCGGCGTCGACCTCGACGGATTCGTCGACTACGCCGCGGATCTGACCGTCGGACGCCGGCCGTTGCATCCGTTCGTCCTGTTCGGCCAGATGACGACCGCCGACCCGACCCGATCGCCCGCCGGGACCGAGTCGGCGTGGGCGTACACGCACATCCCGGCCGCCATGGCGCACTCCACGGCGCTGCTGGACCAGCACGTCGAACGGGTGCAGCAACACCTGGAGGAGGTCGCGCCCGGCTTTTCCGCGAGTGTGATCGCCCGGCATGTCCAGCACCCGGCCGACCTGGAGGCGGCCGACGCCAACCTGGTGCACGGCACCGTCAACGGCGGCACGGCCTACCCGCATCAGCAGCTGATCTTCCGCCCCACCCTCGGGCTCGGCCGGCCGGAGACACCCATCGCCGGCTTGTTCCTGGCCTCGGCATCCGCCCATCCGGGCGGCGGCGTTCACGGAGCCTGCGGGTGGAACGCCGCCCGCGCCGCGCTCAGCAATTCCGGATCCTTCGCCGCCGCCCGTCGGCGACTGGTCAAGACCGCATGGGCCAGACTCTTGCCGCCCGCTGACACACCAAGGAGCCTCACATGAAAGCTGTTACCTGGCACGGAAAACGCGACGTCCGAGTCGACGAGGTCCCCGATCCGGAGATCCAGGAGCCGACCGACGCGATCATCAAGATCACCTCGACGGCCATCTGCGGCTCGGATCTGCACCTGTACGAAGTTCTGGGCCCGTACATGAAGACCGGTGACATCCTCGGTCACGAACCGATGGGCATCGTCCAGGAGGTCGGCTCCGCCGTCACCGACATCGCGGTCGGCGACCGGGTGGTGGTGCCGTTCAACATCGCCTGCGGCCACTGCTGGATGTGCGAACGCGGCCTGCAGTCCCAGTGTGAGACAACGCAAGTGCGGGCCGAGAACAAGGGCGCCGCATTGTTCGGCTACACATCGCTGTACGGCTCGGTACCGGGCGGCCAGGCCGAGTACCTGCGGGTGCCGCAGGCGCAGTACGGACCGATCAAGGTCGGCGCCGACGGTCCGGACGAGCGCTTCCTGTTCCTCTCCGACATCCTGCCCACCGCCTGGCAGGCGGTGAAGTACGCCGACACCCCGGACGGCGGAACGCTTGCGGTGTTCGGGCTCGGCCCAGTGGGGCAGTTCGCCTCCCGGATCGGCCGACACCAGGACCTGCGCGTCATCGGGGTGGAACCGGTGGCCGAGCGGCGGGAGGTGGCCGAGCGATACGGCGTGGAAACCCTTGACCCGACCGGCATCGGCGACGTTCCGGCGGCCCTGCTGGAGATGACAGCCGGTCGCGGCCCGGATTCGGTGATCGACGCCGTCGGGATGGAGGCGCACGGTTCTGCCGGAGCCACCGCCGGAAAACTCGCCCAGACCGCCGCCGGACTGCTGCCGGACGGCGCGGCACAGAAGCTGATCGAGACGGCGGGCGTCGATCGACTCACCGCTCTGGTGGACGCGATCGGCGCGGTGCGTCGCGGCGGAACGGTGTCCATCAGCGGCGTCTACGGCGGCACCGCCGATCCGATGCCGATGTTGGACATGTTCGACAAGCAGGTGCAGCTGAGAATGGGCCAGTGCAACGTGAAGAAATGGATCGACGACCTGCTTCCGCTGGTCGAGGACTCCGCCGATCCGTTGGGGGTACTGGATCTGACCACCCACGCCGTTCCGATCGACGAGGCGCCGCAGGCCTACAAGACGTTCCAGCAGAAGACCGACGGCTGCATCAAGGTCGTCCTGAAACCGTGAGCGATCGCCGGACGATGGACCACGACCAGCCGGCCGGGCTTCACCGTGAAACGGGCGAACCGCCGTCGTCGCGATCGGCGTCGGACTCGGCGCTGGTGCGGATGGCTCGCGCCTCCTGCAGCTCCTTGTCGTCCTTGGCGGCGAGCTTGTCGCTGGCTTTGGTGTCCCGCGGCGGGAGCTGCAGGGATTCCTCCGCATTGATGCCGGCCTGCAACTGCCGCCCGCGTTCGATCTCGGCGTCGATCTCGGCACCGAACAGCAGGGCCAGGTTGGTGATCCACAGCCACAACAGGAAGACGATGACACCGGCCAGCGAGCCGTAGGTCCTGTTGTAGTTCGAGAAGTTCGCGACGTAGAGGGCGAACCCGAGCGACGCCAGGATCCACACCACGACGGCGACGCCGGCACCCACGCTGATCCACCGGAACTTGGGCTGCTTGATGTTCGGCGTGGCGTAGTAGAGGATCGCCACCACCACCACGACGACCGCCAGGATCACCGGCCACTTGACGATGTTCCAGACGGTGACGGCGGTGTCGCCCAGCCCGACCGCCGAGCCGATCGCCTCGGCCACCGGGCCCGAGACCACCAGCCCGATCCCCACCAGCGCCGCCAGCACCACGGCAACCAGCGTGACCAGCAGCATCGTCGGACGCAGCTTGTAGAACGGCCGGCCCTCGTCTATCTCGTAGACGCGATTCATCGCCCGGCCGAACGCGCCGATGTAACCGGACGCAGACCACAGGGCACCGAGGAGTCCGAGGATCAGCGCCAGGCCCCCGGAATGACTCTGACTGAGCTGGGTCACGACTCCCTGCAAGGTGTCCGCCGCGCCGGGCGCGACATCCTTGATCACCCCCATCATGGCGTCGATGCCCTGGGATCCCTGCCCGAAAATGCTCAACAGGGATACCAGCGCCAGGATCGCGGGGAACAGTGCCAGGACGGCGTAGAAAGTGAGGGCGGCGGCGAGGTCCAGGCACTGATCCTTGGAGAACTCGCGGATCGTCTTCTTGAGGATGAACTTCCACGACCGCTTCGTGATGTCGTTCAGATCGTCGGGCTTGCGGTCGTCGTCGGGAGCCGGGGCGGTTTCCGCCTTACTCCCGCTCTGCTGTTCCACGGTCACCTCTCGGTACTCGATGCCCTGGAGCTGGATGGTTGCGATGCAGAGGGGCGGGGTCTGCGACTCTGCAGACCCCGCCCTGTCCGGTGGATCGACCGGGCTCGGTCAGCTGCTGGATGCCTGCTGCTGCACCGTGTCCTTGGCGCCCTGCGCCTGGTCCTTGACATCACCTGCAGCCGAAGCGCCTTCCTCCTTGACGGTGTCGACCGCGTCGGCGGCGGTGGACTTCACCTGCTCGAGAGCATCCTGGGCCGGCTGCTGCAGATTTCCGGCGATCTCCTTGGCGGTGGAAGTCGCTCCCTCCATCAGAGGTTGCGCCTGCTCCTTGAGAGCCGCCGCGGCCTGGGCCTCGGGACGGCTGGCCGGGAACAGCGAGGACATCAGCATTCCGGCACCGAAGGCGATCAAGCCTGCCGCCATCGGATTGCCCTTCGTCTGCTGAACAGCCTTGCCCGGGACGTTCGACGCGGCGTCGCCGACCGACGATGCGGCGTCCCCGACCGATGACATGGCATTCGACACCGCACCGCCGGTCGACGACTTGACGTCGTCGGCGGTTCCCATGATGTGTTCCCTCACCGATACCACCGATCCGCGAAGCCGATTCCTCTGACGCTTCGCTATCTGAGAGGGGCTGACCTTGTCGCCCAACTCGTCGACATCACTGCTCAGGTTGGCCCGGGTCGCATCGATCTGCGCCCTGATCTCATCCGGATTGCTCATCGGTTCATCTCCTCGTGACCCTTGACAGCGTTGGGAATCTTCTTGACCGTCTCGGCCGTCCGGTCCAGGCCACGCATGGCGGCGAACTCCTTGCGGCCCATCACCGCCAGGACGGCGGCGATGATGCCCCAGATCACGGCCACGATCAGCGCGGACCAGGCATGGCCGATCGCCATGCCGAGCCCCCACCACAAGGCGATGGACAGGAACAGCAGAACGAAATGACCCGCAACGCCGGCACCGCCGAACATCCCGGCGCCCTTGCCGGCGCGGGTCGCGGACTGCTTCGCCTCCGCCTTCGCCAGCTCCAATTCCTGCCGCATCAATGTGGACAGGTCGTTGGAGATCTCGCCGACAAGCTCTCCGAGCGAACGGGGGGTCTCGTTCGGCGTTTCGATCGGTGAACTCACTGAACCTCACCCGATCGGTCAGGACCACCCGGATACTGCGGGGCGGTACCGCCGTAGCCGGCTTGGCCGTAACTACCGGCCGGGTCGACATAACCGCCGCCCTGCTGGCCGTAGCCCTGCTGCTGGCCGTAGCCCTGCTGCTGGCCATACCCCTGCTGCTGGCCATACCCCTGCTGCTGGCCATACCCCTGCTGCTGGCCGTAGCCTGGCTGCCCGCCATAGCCGGCGCCGGCGGGGGCGCCGTATCCGCCCGACGGATCGACGTAGCCCGGCGACGTGCCGTAGCCGGCGGGCGTGCCGTAGGCCGGGGTGGCGTCGTAGCCAACGGCCGGCGGGGGGACCTGGGCCGAGTATCCAGCGCCGTAATCCGATGACATCGAGCCCCCGGATTTCTCGTCCGGATCGGTGGCCAGGCCCCGGGCCAATCTGCCAGCGAGGACCCCGGCACCGACGGCGACGGCGAGGAAGACTCCGGGCCGCCGGCGGGCGAAGGACCTGACCTCGTTCAGCACGTCGGCCGGCTCCCGGTCGTCGAGCCAGCCGGCGAACTCGTGCGCCTTGTCAGCAGCCTGGTGCGCCACGTCGGTGGCGGGACCCTGTTGGTCGGAATTCTGGGCCATCGACTTCAGCTGATCGGCGAGCGAGCGCAAACCTCCGGCTAGCTTCTGCTGTTGCGTCTGAGCCTGCGCCGACAGTTCCGACTGCGCCTGCCCGAGCACCTGCCTTACCTGCCGGCCGGCCTCCTGAGTGACCTGACCCGCCTGCTCCTTGGCCACGCCGGCGACGTGCTGGGCAGCATCCGCCCCGGTGCTGGCCACCTCCGACGCCTGCTGCTTGGCAACGTCGGTGGTGGACGTCCGATCGCCGCCGGTGTCGGCGTAGCCGCCGATCGGTTGCGCCGACAGCACCTCCCCCGGCGAGTCGCCGCCGGCGGCAGAGGTGGAACCCGTGCTGGTGTAGCCGAACTCTTGGTCACTCATCAGCGCTATCTCCCAACGTGTTTCGGTGTGAACGGACGCCGGTCAGCGGTCTCTGGGGTCGAGGTCGTCCCGGACACCCTTGGCGTTGACGTCGTCCTCCACCTCGACCTGCTCCTTGCGGACCTCGCCGCTGACCTGCTGCTGCTCGTTGACCGTCTCGGTGCCGAGGCGGACCCGCTCGACCGGCACGGTCTCCTTCTCGACCACCGGCTGCTCGGCGTGCAGAACCACTTCGTGCTCATCTTCGGAGATGTCCGGGCCCGCGAGCGCATCGCCGCGGTTGGCTTCGGTGATCGGCTCCCGCTCGATCCGGACCTCTTCGTGCGACACCGGCACAGTGGTGGTCTGCTGTTCGGTGACGATGTACTTGCGCAGGCGGGCCCGGCCGACCTCGACCTTCTGCTTGCCGACATTCAGCTGCTCCTCCGAGCGGGTCATGGCGTCGTCGGTGGTCTGCCCGGACGTGTCGTAGTCCGCTGTGCGCCGCTCGGCGCCGACATCGGTGGTGCCGGTGCTGTAGCCGCCGCCGGCCTCGCCGAGGTAGCGCTGGTAGTAGGTGTAGAGCGACTGCTGCTCGTCCTCGTCCAGATGGCTCGCGTCAGCGACGTCGGGGGCATCCTTCACCACACCCTTGTCGAACGGCAGGACGAGGTTGTCGCCGTCGAGGGTGGCGCCGTGCAGCGGGGCGAAGTTCTCCTTGGTGCCGAACAGACCGGTGTTGACGGTCACCCAGTCTGGCTGACCGGTCTGATCGTCGACGTAGACCTGCCCGACGGATCCGATCTTGCTGCCCTGCGGGTCGACGGCGGTCCGGCCCATGTAGTCCTCGGGGCGTTGTGCGGTTGTCATTGCTCTCCTCCGGTTGAAGTGGTGTGCGCACAGCTAAGCTGGTTCGCAGCAGCTGTGGCGGATTGCGGCAGTTGGCCGGTGGCCGGCTGCCTGCTGCATCGAGGGATTCGGCTGCGGCCCTCGCCCGCGGGGAAGCCTCCTGCGGCGCGTTACGCGGTTCGGGCGACGGCCGGCGAGGTCACAGGCACATCACGACTACTCCCACGAGTTACTTCCCACGGCCGTGGAATCGGCCGACGCGGTTGCTTCACGTCTGCACAGCGCAGTACCCGCACGATCCCCGGCAAAACAGATGACAGCGCAAAATTCGACATTGGCTACAACAACGTCGAAGGGCAGCCGGCGCGTGCGCGGGGAGACGGCCCGGGCGATGTCCGCTGGGCGATGGGTTCAGCGGAAGAACTCGATGATCTGAGGTGCGATCACCTCATGGGCAACCGCGTGGCCCTGGCCTTCGATGGTGACGTGCCGCGCACCGGGGATCGCCGCGGCGAGCGCGACCACCGCATCTCGCCGCCACTGCTCGCCCTGCCCGCCGTCCATCACCAGCACCGGTACTTCGAGCGCGGACAACCGCTCGGTCGGCACGCTGCCGTCGCCGACCAGTGCGACGTCGTACGGGAGCGTGTGGGCCACCGCCACCATGTGCGGCCACCAGGGTGCTTGCTTGAGGTGGCCCAGCGCGTCACCGCCGATCTGGCCGAGGAAGATCTCGGCCGCTCGCTCAGGGTCGTCATCGGCGACGGCCAGGTCGATGCGCCTGGCCCAGGCGCCTATCGGCTCCTGCCTGTCACTTCCTGCTGAGTAAGGGGGCTCGTAGACCGCCACTTTCGTCACCGGTAGTCCCCGCATAGTCGCCTCCAGCGCCAGGACTCCACCGGAGGAATGGCCGTACAACATGGCAGATCCTCCCGCCTGTGCGATCAGTGCCTGCAGGTCGTCCACCTCGCGCTCGACCAGGTACGGCGGATGGCTGCTGTTGTCGGTGCTGTCGCCTCTGCCCCGCCTGTCGAACGAATGAACGCTGAAGTGCTCGGCCAGTAGCGGTACCAGCGGCGCCGCCGACTGCCGGTCGTTGAATGCACCTCCGACGATGATCAGTGCCGGCCCGGTGCCGGCCGTCTGGTAGGTGATGATGCTTCCGTCTGCCGACTGGATGCTCTCGGTCATGTGCTCTCCGATGCTGATCGTGGCGGCCGACCGATCGGTCGACCCGGTCGGCGGACGGTCGCCGCTGGGTTCGGATGCTGTTGACGTCCGCTCGAACGAGGTCGGAGCCGCAACATTGATCTCGACACGGTCATGCAAGCGTGTGGACCAGCCCATATCTGGGTACGCTTCCACCCGGTGCCCTTCAGTAAGACCGGCGCCACGCCTGTTCGGGCGGCCCAGGGCCGAGGCGTTCTGCTCGTCAGCGAGAGGACACGGGAATGGGTATCGGCATAGGCATCGTTCTGCTGGTCGTCGGCGCGATCCTGGCGTTCGCGGTGAAGGCCACTGTGGCCGGCATCGACATCCACATCATCGGATGGATCGTGATGGCGGGTGGTCTGCTGGCCCTGATCATCGGGTTGGTCGTGCAACTTCCCCGCAGCCGGCGTGCGCGGTCGACCGCGGTGACGACGGATGACGCCGGTCGGCACTACGTCACCGAGCGGGACGACCGCATCGACGGCATCTGATTCTCCGCTCGCTGCCCGGCACTCCGGCCACCCACGAAAGGCTCTTCATGATCATTCTCGGACTGATCCTGCTCGTCATCGGCTTCATCGCGCACATCACCATCCTGTGGACGATCGGCATCGTTCTGATCGTCGTCGGCGCGGTCCTCGCGGTTCTCGGCGCCACCGGTCGGGCCATCGGTGGCCGCAAGCACTGGTACTGAGCCGCTGCGACTGGGGCACCGGCAGAACGCCTGTCAGGAGCGCTCCAGCAGTTCCATCCGGTCGAGGAGGGTTTCCAGTGACTCCTCGAACTCCTCCGCGGAGTGATCCTGCGACAATTCGCCTTCCAGCGACTTGAGGCGCGGGTACTCGCTCAGGTCGGTGGCAGGCTTGTCGTCCGGATCGGCCTGCTCGATCGGTCCCACGTCGGCGCCCTGGCCGGACACCTCCAACAACAGATGGCCGAGCAGGAAACTCGAGAACGAACGGTAGGCGGCCACACACGCCGAATCGGAGAAACCGCAGCCGTGCAGGGTTTCCAGGAACGACTCCATCCAGCGCAGGCTCCGTAGTGGCGGCCTGACCCACGGCGCTGCCGGCGGCCTGGTCGCGATCAGCGGAAACACCTGCGGATGAGCGAGCGCGATTCCGCGGACACCGTGCGCCAGCCGCTGCAAGTAGTCCTGCCAGTTGCCACTGTTCAGATGCACGTGCGGATTGCCGTACAGGTCGTCGATGACGCTCTCGACAATGCCGTCCAGCAGATCCTCGCGGCTGTGCACGTAGTGGTAGAGCGCCATCGCCTCCACGCCCAGCGCCTGACCCAGTCTGCGCATGGTCAGGTAGCGGAGGTCGTGATCGTCGATCATGGTGATCGCCGCAAGCATGATCTTCCGCCTGCTCAGGCCCCGCTCGGCGGCGCCGTCCGCCGTCTGATCCGCCGGTAACACCGGGCTGCTCACCGAGCCTCCTCTGGCCGTCGTCGCGACCTTAGCGGCGCTCGGCCGTCGATGTCGGCAGTCGACATGGGTGCGCCACCGCCCTCAGCGTGGACGGCGAGTCAGCAAGACGTCGACGAATCATCACCTCGACGCTTTCACACCGCGGGGGGCGGCATCACAAGAATGCCAGCCGGACGGTCCGTTCACGACGCGGACGCCCCGGGTTGTCCCGAGCGCTCTGCGGCGTTCAGGTTTACTATGTAAAGTCTTACCGCGTAAGGTTGCTGGTCTGCCTTCACCGGGTGCCGGCGCCGCCAGCTGTTCACTGTGTCATCCATGGTTTCCCTGAACTCGCTCTGGCTCGGGAGGTTGTCGACATCCCGTCGACCTCTGCCCCGGCCCGAACCCACCGAGGAGAAGCGATGAGCACACCCACCGGACCTGGTCCCGACGATGTCCCGCGAGGGGCCAGGGGGCCGGCCTACCAGCGCGGCGGCGAGCCTGACCCGCCGGATGCCCGCCTCCACGACGGACAGGCGTCCGGCGTCGGCGACCCCTACGACCACCAGGTCGACCCGGTGTACGTCGACAACGACCGCACCACCATCGGGGACAGCACCGATCGTGATGTCGAGTCCGTTCCGGTCCGGGACGACAGCGCGCGGCAGGACACGCTCCGGCAGGCGCCCGTTCGCGACGACAGCGCGCGACACGACACCGTGCGGCACGACACCGTGCGGCACGACATCGTGCGCGATGAAGTCGTCGGGCCCGACCCGGATCGACTGCTGGCGGCGGACCGGCAGGCCGTCTTCGCCAGGGAGAGGGAAGCGTTCGGAGGCATGAAGCTGGGCTCCGCCTTCTTCGGGTGGCTCACGGCCACCGGACTGGCCGTGCTGCTCCTCAGCCTGCTGACCGCAGCCGGCGTCGCGTTCGGCGTGACCAGCACCCAGAACGTCGACAAAGCCGTCCAGGCATCCCAGAACGTCACCGGCACCGCCAAGACCGTCGGCCTGATCAGCGGGATCGTGTTGCTGGTGATCCTCTTCGTGGCCTACTACTGCGGGGGTTACGTTGCGGGGCGGATGGCCAGGTTCAACGGGGTCAAGCAGGGCCTGGCTGTGTGGCTGTGGTTCATTGTCATCTCGGGCATCATCGCGGCGATCGCCGCGATCGCCGGCTCGAAGTACAACGTGCTGTCCCAGCTGAATCTGCCGCGGATCCCGGTCGACGAAGGCAGCGTCACCACCGCCGGCATCATCGTCATCGTCGCCGCGATCCTGGCTGCTCTGCTCGGGGCGCTGCTCGGCGGCGCCGTCGGTACCAGATATCACCGGCGCGTCGACGCCGCCGGCTTCGAAACCCAGTAGCCGGCTGTGCACCGACCGACAGCCCTGCGGCGATCCGCTCGACTGCGCCCGGCTGCCGTGCCCGCGTCAGCCAGCGGGCCCACGTCGACATGACCGGATCGGACCCGGTCGCGCTGGCGGCACTGCTGATGGAACGGACTCGCGCCGCCCATCCCGGTCGCACCACGTCGGCGATGGAGGCGGTCACCGGAACCGTCGTCGAGGTGGGGCTGGCCACCGGTGCCGGCATCACCGAGTGCGGCGGGCAGGACACGTTCCACTCGCTGGCGGCCACCGACGAGCGGGTGGCAACCGTCGATGAGCTGCAGTTCCGGTTGAACGAAGGACCTGGGGTACAGACGTGCCTCGAACGGGGGGTACTGGTCTCCGGCGACCTCGTCGAAAGCGCACGGTGGCCGCGCTGGGGCCCGGCCGCCGCTCATCACGGATTTCAGGCGGTGGTCAGCGTCAACCTGCATGCGAACGGTACGACGCTCGGGGCCATCAACCTGTACTCCGCATCGCCCCGCCAGTTCACCACCGAGGATCTCGAGATGGCGCGGCTGGTCGGTGCCCATGCCTCCATCGTGCTGTCCCGCTACCGGTCCGATCTGAATCTTTGGCAGGCGATCGCGGCGCGACACCGCATCGGGCAGGCCCAGGGCATCCTGATGGAACGCTTCCATTTCGATGCCGACAAGGCTTTCGCGGTACTGCGCCGGCTCTCCCAGCAGCAGAACATCAAGCTGAGCCAGATCGCCGATCATGTGATCGCCACCGGTCAGCTACCGGGTGAACGCGTCCCGGAATCGAGCGGCAGCCTTGCCGCGGACTGAGCCCCCCTCGGACAGCTGATCCGCCGCAGACCACCTTCCGAAAGCGGCCGACGACGTCCGCTGCCGACGTTCCGCTGGGGGGTCCGCCGGCGTCCCGGATATCGGCTGGAATCAGCGGATCAGCGACGGGAGCGCGGAAATGGCCTTCTTGGCGGACGCGCGGAGGATCTCCACCGGCCGCTGCTGTTCGCCCTGCATCGCTCCCAGGACGATCACCGCACCGGTCAGCACCGGCGTCGCCCACTGCAGGATGCGCAGCTGCTGCTGAGCCCCAGCGGTATCGTCCGGAGTAGCGGCGCTCGGCTCGGTAGCGCCCTTCGCCGGCACCTCCCCCGCGGCGGCGACCTTGGCGCCGAGCACGCCGCTGTAGGCAGTCGTGCCCACTGCCGCGATGGTCAGCGCTGACTTAATGATGGTGTTGGCCATCGCCCCCCGCTGCCCGCGCAGCCGGCCGCGATTGGCGTTGATCAGACCCAGCCCGCCCACCAGGTGAGCGCCGATGGCGGCGACCGAGACCGGCGCCCACCGGGCCCAGCCATCGGCCGCGTACCGGGTCCGCTCGGTGGTACGCGCATCGCTGGCGGTGCCGTTGATCGAGATGACCCCGGCGAGGGAGCCGCCGAACCACGCCGCGGCGCCCAGATCGTGGGCGGATCGGAGGAGGGTGTTGCGACTGCTCATGATGATTCCTGTTCCGGGAGGACTGTTCGGAGAGATCGTCGGTTGCCTGATGCGCGCGACGGGACAGCTGAATGACCGAATGGCTCAGAGGTCGACCGACGCGGAGTCGCCGGCTTCCGGTTCGGAGCGGGTGACGGCCGCCTTGATCATGCTCACCATGGTGGCCACCCGGCCCGGGCTGTCCCAGTACTGCGCCGACTCGGCCGTCACGTGAATCAGGATCACCGAAGGGTCGGTGTCGCCATGGGTGAACCATGCCTCGGTAAAGGTATTCCAGAGTTCCTTCTTCTTCGCCTGGTCGCGTACCACCTTGGCGGTGCCGGCCACCGACAACCATTCTGACGAGCTCGAATACGCGAGGTTCACCTGCGC
>JAABUT010000578.1_pt1 | contig 55588 bp, 51 predicted proteins | sample 5559281 | NCBI WGS metagenome assembly JAABUT01 (sample SAMN10711880, study PRJNA513359) | rock metagenome | isolation source: Antarctica rocks | place: Antarctica: Victoria Land, Ricker Hills nord | collected 2016-01-04 | reverse complement strand
GAATTTAACAGCAGCAGCATTGACATCGGCCTTTTGTTGAAGCAGCCTCTCGACTACAGCCAGGTGACCACCTTCAGCCGCTGCTTGAAGCGTCGTTCTGCCATCATATCCAGCAGCATTGACATCGGCATTTTGTTGAAGCAGCCTCTCGACTACAGCTAGGTGGCCACCTTCAGCAGCTGCTTGAAGCGCCGTTCTGCCATTATATTCAGCAGCAGCAGCAGCATTGACATCGGCCTTTTGTTGGAGCAGCCTCTCGACTACAGCCAGGTGACCACCTTCAGCAGCTGCTTGAAGCGCCGTTCTGCCACTGTATTCAGCAGCAGCATTGACATGGGCCTTTTGTTGAAACAGCCTCTCGACTACAGCCAGGTGACCACCTTCAGCAGCTGCTTGAAGTGCCGTTCTGCCATTACGTCCAGCAGCAGCAGCATTGACATCGACCTTTTGTTGAAGCAGCCTCTCGACTACAGCTAAGTGACCACCTTCAGCAGCTGCTTGAAGTGCCGTTCTGCCATTATGATATTCAGCAGCAGCATTGACATCGGCCTTTTGTTGAAGCAGCCTCGCGACTACAGCCAGATGACCACCTCCAGCAGCTGCTTGAAGCGCCGTTCTGCCATCGAATTTAGCAGCAGCAGCATTGACATCGGCCTTCTGTTGAAGCAGCCTCTCGACTACAGCCAGGTGACCACCTTCAGCCGCTGCTTGAAGCGTCGTTCTGCCACTGTATTCAGCAGCAGCATTGACATGGGCCTTTTGTTGAAACAGCCTCTCGACTACAGCCAGGTGACCACCTCCAGCAGCTGCTTGAAGCGCCGTTCTACCATTACGTCCAGCAGCAGCAGCATTGACATCGATCTTTTGTTGAAGCAGCCTCTCGACTACAGTCAGATGGCCACCTTCAGCAGCTGCTTGAAGCGTCGTTCTACCATTACGTTCAGCAGCAGCAGCATTGACATCGGCCTTTTGTTGAAGCAGTCTCTCGACTACAGCCAGATGACCACCTCCAGCAGCTGCTTGAAGCGCCGTTCTGCCATCGAATTTAACAGCAGCAGCATTGACATCGGCCTTTTGTTGAAGCAGCCTCTCGACTACAGCTAGGTGGCCACCTTCAGCAGCTGCTTGAAGCGTCGTTCTGCCATCGAATTTAACAGCAGCAGCATTGACATCGGCCTTTTGTTGAAGCAGCCTCTCGACTACAGCCAGGTGACCACCTTCAGCCGCTGCTTGAAGCGCCGTTCTACCATTGTATCCAGCAGCAGCATTGACATCGGCCTTTTGTTGGAGCAGCCTCTCGACTACAGCCAGGTGACCACCTCCAGCAGCTGCTTGAAGCGCCGTTCTGCCATCAGATCCAGCAGCATTAACGTCGGCCTTTTGTTGGAGCAATCTCTCTATTACCGTTATATGCCCTAAAGCAGCGGCGCTTGCAATCCCAGCCAGTAGTTGTTGTTGTGATGGTCTAATTGCCGGCCTCACTCCTATCAGACCCTTATAGAAAAGGTCGATCTGTGTGGTATTTGCCATAGTGCAGGCAGAGGCAAACAAGGAGTCCCCACTGGAGAACCATAGATGCTCCCAAGAACCGTTGGCTTCTACTTTTGTGACGAGTTCTTGCCAGATCCGTAAGATAGGTATATGAGCCTGTTGTACTGCCCACGTAAACATCGGCCAGTGAGGGAACGGATCTAAGTCATCAGACAATCCCCACGGTTGCCATGAGAAAGGCAGCGATGGCTGTTTCAAGAGTTGCTTAAGACTGCGTACGCTTTCGGTGTCCTCCGAGGAAAAAGCATGGCAGTGATGGTACCAATTAGTCTTGCAGTATTCTAGAATTTGAAAGGAGGAGTTGACCGTAGGTGCATTCATTGTACCTCTGATCCTTCTCAGCCGATTCTCCGCGTCGAAATCATGGCCGCCTGTATGACGCCTTAAGCGCTCGTTCCAATTTTGTAGCCTAAGAAAATTGAGCCCCGGTAACATGTGTGCGGTTAAAAGTACTGGACGATTCAGACACTGTAGGTTCCTAGAATCGCCAGTGGTTGTGAGTGACCTTTGAAAGTCAGTGAAGCCGAGATATGTAACACACATCTCACCCAAATAGCGATCCGCTTTGCAGGCCTGCATGCTGAATTCGGCAAGTGAGGGCGTTTTCGGGGGTGACTTGAGGAACGCTTGGACAGTGTGGTGTGCTAGCGACAATGTGCTGTCGAAATCATCGAAGACGATAAGGTTACCACATAGCTTGCTCACTGTTGACGGGCTGAATTTCTGTGAAGGCTCCTTCCAGGACTTCTGACCTGTTGTGATTGTCAAGGCCTCATGCAGCTCGTCGATAGTCATTGGCCGTCGTGCGCAGATAACCCATTTGAATATCTTCTTAACACTTTCAACCTGCTCATCAGGCTTCTGAAGCACTCTTTGTAGAGCTTGCGAATAGATATCTATAATACCCTCTGGAAGCTTTTCAAGCACCTCTGGGACTCGATCGGATGTCTGATCATCCTCGCAAGTGTCGCAGATTGCTTTGATCTGCAGATCTACCCAAAGGAACCTAGTAGGCTCGATCAATTCACTTGTTGAAAGATTTTGCAAAATCTATGAGATGGGTATCGTACATTCCCCTAGCTTTCATCCTCAGAACGTGCTTGATTTTGTCGATCACAACCGGCCCACAGACACGGAGGGAGCCATCTTTCGCCTTTTCCACACGTGAATTGATGAAATTTTCGATCTCGAGGCGAGTATCATGAGCTCGAATGTTGATATGCGTAAGTTGGCCATCACTAAAGAAAATCGGAACATTCACTTCAGGTCGACTGGCAATGAAAAGCTTGATAACGGCTTGACTTTGTTTAATGGCCTTCAAGAAGCGCAGGACCAGCCTTCGATCACCTTGCTCCGCTTCGTTTATGCCGTCAACAAGAATGATCACTTTTTGCTGTGTATTACACAGCTCGAAAAGCAGTGTCTCCAGCTCGTCAATGTCAGGCTCTCTACTCCCGTTTGGCCCAATAAAGATCGCTTCGAGGCGTCGCTGGAGCGTTGAATTTAGTGATTCAGGGCGGAGTACCTGGTGCAAGATGCTCCGCAGAAAGGTACAGGGCGATAGGGATTCCTTTTGTACAGAGTCAAAGAAATAATAGGCGATGACTGTGTCTGTTTTGCCGGCCAGATTCTTCGTCATCTGCTCTACCACATGGCCTCTGATGCAAGCTAGTTGTTAGCAACGCTCTTTGGTATCCTGAGCCAGAGGGACATGTAAACGCAATAAATGTGTGTCCTTACGTCAGGACTGTCTTTCCGCACCCAGCTGTGATCCAGTCAGCCTAACTCGCAGAAATTCGCAACAAGAGCAGCGTTGGGCAAGGATTCTACCCACTAATTCCCGAACACCAAAGGCATATTGGTAGCGTCTCTTCATTCCATTCTTTGAACCCTGCTCTTTCGAAGAGCCAGACGGCAGTGCCTTGGCAGCGTGTCCTGCATGCCTTGCTTTGACTTCGAGTATAATCATAGCTGAAGACCTGATTACGCAAACGGACTCTTGTACGATCTGCAACGAACGAATAGAAATCAATTAATTACGCCTGGCTAGCAACAATGCTTAGTTAGGACATACCTTCTTCCTTGATGATCTTTTGGATACGAAGCTCCTTGGTTTCCGCTAGGGCAAGCATCTGCTGAGAGCGGAAAACTCTGTTCTCCTTTATCTCAGTCAAATGCTGCGAGCGCTGGGTATGAGCCTCTTTGGATTCAATCTGTAGCTGCTCATAAATTCGTTGCATCTTTTGTTCAGACGCGAGCTTTATCTCCTCGTCAACTTCTTCTTTTGCCACGCTGATATTCTCCTCCAGCTGTTCAAAATCACCCTTGAAATCTTTCCAGAGAGACTTGACAAATCGTTTCATGCCTACAGTGAGGATATGGTTTTAGAATTTGACCCTGAACCCGTTCAATAATGCTCTTCGCACCTTTCTGCTGTATAACTTCCAGCGCTTTTGTACAAAACTTGACAACGACAGCATAGAAATCGGATAGCGAGACTCGAAGCCGTAGAGATTCCTTAAACAGCTTCTCATACGCGCTCAGTCGAGGACAGTAAGTACTCAATTGCGCAAAGCGTTCGGACAATTTCTCAAAATAACTTGCGAAGTTCAGGGCCGCCTAAACATTATGTATTAATAGTGACAAGACGAGAGACTGAAGGAGCCATCACCTGAACCACAATTTTGACACTATTCCAAACAAGCGTTGCTATTGGATGGACTGAACATGCTGTGTCTCCAATCGTGCTATACTGTTGGACAGCCTCCAACACGACGCGCATCCGACCTGCAAGAACATGGCTTTTGCGGGTCGAGCTTTTCTTGTTAATCTCGTCAGTGAGGAGCATAACCGCTTCTGCAGATGGAACCTGATTTGCAGCTGATTCAAATTCAATCTTCTGTTCTGAAGATAGATTTTGATGAAACTCATCCAGAGCTGTGTCTAGATTTGTAGTTGTCCTTATGAATGCGGTCAGTGCTTTATACTATCTCATCGTGATCTTTATCTTACATGGCTTTTGGGACAGGCGATGGCCGTGTTTAGCAGGTGTGAAGTAGTTGGCACTGTGGACATGTTCGTGAATTATTAGTGGGGATAGACGCTGCCGCCGAATTAGTCAGGTGAGCTCTTCAAACGCTGTAGCCTAATCTAAAATTAGGTATTCCGTAGCGAGGCGTCCTTTCTGCTAGCGCATTAAAAGAAGCTTCGATACACAGAGCATTGAAATTGATAAGAAGAAGCTATTCTATGCGAAATAAAGAATAAACTGCTACAGAAGGAATTGACTGTGGCTAGGCTAAATCCTTCGAACGATGAGGTGCTGAAGCACTTTCTGAATAGCTTCATTGATAGCCACGAGCTGAAGACGAAGCAGTCAATTTAGTTGATACTATAAATATATACCCTCTCTGTTGCTACCTCTGTGTTTAATACGTGCTCCAGCAATAAACATGTTTAAAACATGTTTTGACTAACTTCATTTGATTGATCAATAAGCATGTTTCAAACATGTTCGTGCCCTACTCGAGTGGTCGAATTCAACTTTCTAACCCGACTCGATCCGAGTAACAAAACTTTGTAACCCGACACGCCGTACAATCAAAATCAAAACCAAAAACCGAAGCAGCTATCTGTAAATCTTCTCCCGCCCCGCAGCCCACCCCCCAGCCCTCCCCCCCCCTTCCCCCCATCCCATCCTCTCTCTCTTCGCACACATCTAAAAAAGCACGCTTCCCCCCCGGGCCCCATCTTTTACCTTCATACCTTACCTCCCTACCTCCATACCTCCCTACTTCTTTTCCCAAAAAGTAGCACAAATCTCCCAAATCATCATCTCCCATCCATCCAAGTACGTAAACCCCCTTCTCCGTCGTCATCGTTTGCGCCTGCCGCCCTTTTCCCGATCGATTTCATTTACGGCTGGCTACTTGTATGGGTTAAAAGGGTAAGGTATGTATAAGCGAGAAACCGGGATGACGAGTTTTTTTTGTTATTGTTATTGGCGCTAGTGCAGGTACCCCTTTGTGTGACAGGAGGACAAAGCTTTTACTAGTACGGAGTAGGTGTGGTGGTGGTCGGGTGTCGGCGACGGATTTGCCGGAATGAGTTAATTTAATTTTGGGGGGGGATTCGGTGCCCCCCGAGTAGGCGAGCATTCCGTTCGATTTTCACATAAACATGGAGGTTATTTTTTTCAAGTCGAGTATCATGTCCAATTGTAACTATTTGACCATCCAGTCGTTCTCGCAAGGCATGACTGGCTAAATCGCGAACATGATAGCCCATGAAGTCAACCAACTCACATCCCTCTTTAGCTTGCCAAGTCCATCGTAATAAGGTATCGAAAAATTACAACACGTAGAAAATTGACTCCAGGCTATAATTTTCGCGCAAGCGCCTGAATTACACCCTCATGATGCTCCCATTGCCGAAGTCCATCAACGAAGCCAGCCGAAATCAACCATCCAAAAAGCACGCTTACAAAAGGTAAGCGGCCAGACCGAGGAGACCGGCGAGGCTGGCGCCAGAGGCGGCAACGTGGTTGGCAGCGCCGGTGAAGACGGGAAGCTTGCTCTTGGTAGGGGTTGGTGCACCAGTGCCACTGGCCGCCGGGGCGGTGCCGTTGCTGGCAGTGGGGAAGCTGGTAGAGGGGACTACCGGGGCCGCGCTGGAGACGGGAGCGGCGCTTGAGGCAGGGGCTGCAGAGGAAACCGGGGCGGCGCTGGAAGCAGGAGCAGAGCTGGCGGGAGCAGAGCTAGCCGGGGCGCTTGAGGCGGGCGCAGAGCTGACTGGGGCAGCGGAGGAGGTTGGCACGACCGGAGCGCTGGTTGGGCTACGTCTTCGTTAGCTTGGTCGCGACATTACTGCAGATGCAGTGGGTACCAGGTGGAACAGTACATGACGGGAGCTGAGGAAACTGGCTTGGTCACGGTGCAAGGGCAGTTGGTGATGGTCAAGGTGGTGGCCTAAGCAATCGGATGTTAGCTGCCAGTTCCTAAACTTTGGCGCGTCGCAATGGCGCGTGATTTCTTACCTCAGTGACGGTGTAGGTGCTGGCGCCGTGGGTGATTTGAGTGGCAGCCGGGCAGTAGGTGGTGTAGGCAGTAACGACCTCGGTGGTGTAGCTGACGGTGCCGTTGGAGTTGGCGAGGGCACCGGCCACGAAGGCAGCGGAAGCAGCGATGGTTGAGGTACGCATTTTGAGGTGTTATTAAGTTACTGGTTTTGGTTATGGGATTGGAATCGGTGAGTTTGAGGGGAGGTTGAAGAGTGGATTGCGAGGATTGAGTATTAAAGAGGTGTATTAGGATAATAAACGAGTGTGATCGGTGATAACCGTTGTAAGTAGTTGGAACTGAATGATGGATGAAAGACAAAGGAAGTTGGAGGGCGGTGTTGATACTTAACCGACGCGAAATGAGACACCCCTGAGCTAGAGTAAGCGAGACGATTCATTTGTTGAGTGAAGGAAATGGAAAGTTTGTTTGTGTTGCCCGCCGCTAGAAAGGGACTAGACCAGGAACCAGGAACCAGGAACCAGACTCTTTCGCCCCCCTGCTCTCTCACCGCATAATACTGTTGACCCCTTTTGACCCAGGGCCCTCTTACTCCGTACCAGTTGGCAGTCGTACCAATCCAAACCTGATGACTCGCTGCTTGTCACGGGCAGTAGCGCTGCAGCGTGCAGCTGATAGCCTGGAGGATCGCAGGTCGCATAAAAGCAGCAACGGCTGTGGAAATTCGATGGCTACGGAATACTGAAAAAGGAACACGAATGTAAGGTACCCTGATGGAACTACTGCGTAGTCTGCACTTCATCAGGAGAGGCTCGCGGCTCTAATGGGCTGAGGGAATTGGGAAGAGCGCCAATGTATTCCGTATTCCGTATATACGAGCTCATTCATTAATCAACGCGCGCTACAGTACCTGCCAGGATCACGATGTTCATTGGCTTGGGAAAGTGATTACTACAATATCCGTTGAAAAGTACAGTACCCCTCAACCCACACGAAAGCCATATCACGAACTGGCGCGTAGATCATCAAATCCATCTTTCAGCTCCGAGCACCTTATCTGAAGTCCGTGCAGTGGGTTGGCTTCCGCCAGAAAGTTGGTGCCTCTTTCGACGACAGATTGCTTTGTCTGGATTCCGTCGTGATGGAAGAGTTGAGCAGCATGGGTGTTGCGTATCCGATATGAAGGTCTTGGCAAGCCTTTGCGGAAAGTAATCTCCAATCAATCTCCAGCATCTACTTTATTGGGTGCTATTGTTAGCAGTAAATTGCAGATGCGCGTGACTGGTAATCGATAGTACTGTAATCGATGGTTTCCTGGCCAGGCTGCATTCGCCTACTTGGAATCTTTACGTGTGAGAAAGTGTCACTTGCACCGTCTGCAGCGTTACATGCGAGTTCTTTTTGTACCTAACCTAGATGGGAGAGCATGCAAGGCAGCCCCATCGCTGCGGTAAGGGCGAATTCAACGGTAAAAGATCAAGGCACAGGTTTCAGCCTTGAAGACTGGATGTCTCGGGTCGACGCCAGACTGTCGGCAACAGTACGATCTCCACCAACGCTGCTGAGAGAAACTGTCAGACAAGTTTGGTAGCACGGCTTCGAGGTCCTGTAATTCTCTGCTGGCAAGGTTGATTGATCCATGTCGTTGTCTTGTATGCGCACACGAAGCCCGTAGTCGCCTTTAAAGACTCTCATTTCCATGCATCTGCGACTTTCTCAACCGACGTATCAATCCTTTCGTATGACAGAATCCCTCATGTCATGCAGCGGCAGCTAATGGTTTGATCGCTGTAGCCGTTCATGTTCCCGACCCCAGTGATTCTTGTTGTCAACGTACTTCCGCATACTTTCGTTGCCCAGAATGGACAGTCCCTGAGGCCAGTGACATGTAGCCATTTCTATCTGACGTGTAGTTTCTTCCCAGGCACCAGAACCGCAACGATCCCCCCGTCAGCTCCACCTTCGTCTACCTCCGGCTGACAGAACATAACCAAGCCCGAATCCACGCTTAACTACTGAGTATTACGAGTATTTCTCCAGAGTTACTTGTAATGGAAAAGACTATTCAGATCTAATCGAGAGCGTTCTTCACTCGGCCCTGTTTATCGAGCTCATTGGGGTGGTCGAAAAATCCAAGATCAAACATACCATCTCTGCAGAGTCTCTGTCTGTCCCATATGACGTACCAAAGCATACGTAGCATTTTGTTCTTTTCGTCAACATGCATTTGCAAAGACTGGGAAGGCCCTTGAACCAATACCCATCCCGCATTAGGACTGGTCTGGAAGTCATCACCTCTAAACTGTAGACCTTGCAATTCTAATTCTATGTCTTTGGGGTCCTGAGGTCCAGAACCAGGTGTTCGACTCGGCCACGCCAGCAACATTTCAAGACTTTGCAACTCGTGATCATCAGCATCTTGATTGAGCAAACAGTGTCGTCTATCCGGCTCCGAGGTGCTAAGTACTTCATAGAAGAAATTCGGCCTGAGCGAGAGAAAGTGATCACAATAACCTCAAATTGGTAAATCGTAGAAGGTGATTTCTGACGGAGTTGACTCCAAGTTTGCATTGTTGATCTGAGAAAAAGGGACGAAGTCTTTCCGAAGCTCTTTCCCAATGACCAGCGTTCGATACCTCTCGAATGCGTAATTTGCAAACGACGCGATTTCTTCGATCTTCCACGGTAGGAATGACAGGAGGAACAGCCTGGCGTCTTCTTCACCCGTAATCATACCATCCGAGACGTCAGATACAGCATCATCATCTTCTTCAAGACATTCGCCTGCAGTAGCTATGCCGAATAAATTGTAATGGATTTGCCAACGAAAGACCGCTCTTTTCAATCGTCGCCTTTCAGTCAAAGACAGCTGAAAAGTATTGCCGGAGTAGCTTTTAATTTTGCGATTCGACCACAATGAAACAGCAGAAATCATAGCCGAGGTAGTCCGTCGTTCGCTCCAACCTGAGTAAAGCAAAGCAGTCGTCCAGACAGAGCTCCTGGAAGTCTAGGTAGCCGAACATGCCATGGTTATAGCGATCCAGAAACGGAACAAGACCTTTACGGTCGGATTTGTGCTGGCGGAAGTGCAGTGGAGCGGAGCAAAGGGCGGCAATAGGGTCCAGGAGGCTTCCACCGCCTTGATGGGTTATGCATACTCCTAGAGGCTGTGAAGCTGATGATCAGCACTTGCCTCACTCCAACAAGCTTTCAATTACCCCCATCGCATTGATTACTGTAACCGCCGTTGATCCTCCTGCAAAGTTTTTTGCTCATTCTCACCTTCGGAACTCAATCGGGGGGTTTCTGCTTTCGCAAGTCTCTTGACTTGGTACCCCACCGAGTCTCAAAAGTAGTTCTACTCCCGCTTGATTACTAGAACCCAGCAATAGGATGATGTTTTCCAAAGTACCTACCCTGGCTATCGAGATCATTGAGCTTATCTCTACCTTTTTAGAGCCCGCCGACTTACGCTCCCTACGCCTTGTCTGTCGAGAGCTCAACAGCAAGACTCTACATTACTTTGGTCTCGCAAACTTTGCTACTGTACAGACGAATCTGAGTCGCAAAAGTCTACAGCGGCTACAAAACATCTCGGAATCTGAGCACCTTGCGGTACATGTGCAGTGTCTACACATCAAGCATACAGATGACGGTAAACTTGGTCGAGGATTCGATTGGCGTCGCCATCAATGGAATCTCGTGGCAGATCAACTCGATGGCGCTGATTTGCTGCGAGACGTCCTTGATAAAAGACTGCTCAAGTGCAGGTCATTCCAAATTGACAGCTACGACGAATACCAACCGCGTCGAGAAACGGACTCCTTGATACCCAGCGACGCTGTTGGAATCGTCCTGTCTATCGTCGCCGAGGCTGATCTCGCGTTGAGATCCTTTACTGTTGAAAGCAGCCACGACGGCAACGGAAGATTGGACACAAAGCGGCTACAGATGCCACTAAGTCATACGCCCCAATTCATAGCCGCATGGTCGCATATTGAAGAGCTCCTTCTGGACTACGCAATGACCTCTGATCAATACGGTTGGATATTACATCTCATCTCGTCTGCCCCACGACTATGGAAATTATCGTTGGGATTTCACGATATGAGTAGCTTATTCATGAAGCGCCTAAGCTCTTCGCATTCGCTTAACAGGCTTAAAGATCTCAGTCTCAGATCAGTTCATATGACGGTGGAAAATATCTCGACATTACTCTTCAACAATCGCGAAACTATTCATTCACTTTCTTTCAGGCATGCTACAATCGAGGATGGTGGCAAGTGGGCCACAGTACTGGAAAATATGAAAGGCCAACTCCCTCGTCTCGAGAATCTCTTGTTGTTTTGGCTCAAGGAGCAAACCGCTAATCGTCGCGTAATCTTTTCTAAAATGACTAGACATCCGGTAGTCCCTGGATCCGAGGACTGCAGGCCTGGTGATGATCGTCTGAGATATGACAGCCACCTGTTAGAATCGGTGGAAGAGCCTATCAGATTAAGATACTGGGGTGGGGGGCGAAGGGTGGTGGGTGTCGAGTACCGTGGAACTGGAATCGACCATATCTTGAGCGCCCTCGCGGATACGGCAGAGACAGTATAGATATTGGCTGCGATTCCTTTTTATAGATGCGAAGGTCTGTTGCGGGAAGTAATTGTTATACCTTGGATAGCTTTGAACCACCCGGCATCATACGATTATCGATCCGTCCGCGTTTAGGAAGCATAGCTAGACTGCTTGGACACCCCCAAACGTAGAATAGTCGTCGCTATTGTCGTGCAAGGAGAACGTGCAAGGAGACCGTGCAGAGATGCGTAGCCAATCTTTGCGTATTTTCTTCAGGGCTTCCTCGGTCGCTATTGCTTCATGTTAGATCAATTCGCCTGCTCTAGAACGTTAAGCTCTGCAATCTTAAATGAAAAATTCCAAGCCCCCAATACGCAATCTGATTGGTTAGGATCCAGCGAGTAGAATCGACAGTAATTCGTTTTTCGAGCCGTCCGCGACTAACAGCAACGTGGAAACGGAGGTAGTCTTTGGTCGTAGCTAGGCCGAGGCGAGGTAGCCCTTTTGAAAGGCTTTGCGGCCCTGTGTAGTCATTGGGCGATCCACCTTTGTCGGTATATTTCTTCTTCAGGGCTTCTACCCATCTATTCTGCACAAGTCCCAGGGGTTAATCATCAGGAAGAGCACTTGGTAGAGTAGTACCTAAATTTCGTAACGGGACTAGCGCATTGTCCTGGTCTTTGAGAGTTTTCTTTACATATCATATACAATTTTTTAACACAATCTTCCGATTCGTGAGCACCTTGTTCATACCTATTGGCCGTAGCTTTTGCCCAAAGCGCCTCTGCAGACACTTTATCTCGGCCCATCGTGTGTAGATCAAGGTGAACGACTGAAGAGATGTCGTGACCGTCGTGGCCGTCAAGCGGGCGAAGCTGTTGCTGATTGCGCAGGCGCAAATTCGAGAGACGATGCTGCTACCAGAGCAGGTCAAACGGGACAGGGAGGAGACGATGGCGCTTTTCGTAGGATAGAGCGGAGAAGAGGGCAACGATTCTGTTGCAAGCAGGTTGGCAGGGAGTGACGGTGCTGGAGTCGCACTTTGAGAAGAGTGAGAGAGATACGATTTTGTCGAGAAACCTTCGGGGCGCGCTGGATTATGAATGGAAAGCCAGACGGAGGCTCTCGGCAAATCCTAGAAAACGGCACAGGTTTCGCGATCAACGATGTTCTAAGGTAGGGCGTGGGTGACAGATAAGGTAGATGGGATACGAACGGCGCCAATGGTAACTGTGACCTCCAGGGCCTCCCAATTTTACAAGCAAAGGAGATGAGGTATATCAATGGCACACTGCGATCAGAGATTCTTTGCTGTCCCAATACTTTTCTTGCCAACCGCGTGGTTGATGAGGCGACAAACCGCTTGATAAAACGTTCTTGCTTTCGGCCCGTGTCTTTATATAGTCTAAAGAATTACTTGCAGCGAAACTACATACGAAGTATATAGTAGCGAGTTTCACTACAGCAAAATCTAGAGCTTTTATTAGTGTGAAATATGCGCTACCTCGACTGTGAACACCTGTTTCACATGGGAGGTCGCTTCACAAGTAATAAGCAGTCATGGGCGTCATGGCGCTTCTTTGGGCGTTAATACTGCTCTAGTATGATGGAGAGCCATCAAGTGACTGGCTTAGAAGGATAGACGAAGTATCCTTGAGGCTTCCGCAAGGCTCGATAATATACAGACACGACTGTAAGTGCCAGAGACCGTCCGGTATTGTCTTCTGCTTTGGAGTGTTTCAATCTCGATTTCAATTACTGTTTATGTTTAATTCTTCTCTAAAACCTTATTAGTGATTTTCTGCATTTATATATATAACTTCAGATTTCCTCTCTGTGTTTGATCCTCTGCATTTGCTGTTTACCCCCGATCGAGATTCGCCGAAAGAAGATGGGCTTTGGATTGTTCAAGTTGGGAAGACCTAGTCGACCCGACGACGATCGTCGAACACACAGTCTAACGATAGATGATGGTCCAATCCGAGTGCAGCCGCCTATGTACCCACCAGGTCGCAAGCCTGGAATATTGAGTTGAGAGTATCCAATAAAAGCATACCGAGTACACAGAAGACAGTTACAGAAGGATCCTAGAAGTTCATGGCCTACGAATGTAGCAGTCCATTGCAAGGATTATAGAGAGGCACAGGGTAGAATGAGTAAGGTCAAGCAATCTTACCAAGAAGGATACAAGAGAGAAAAACAGCAGGCCGTAAGAGTACAAAGAGAGTCGGGGACTGAAAGATGGGAACTCGCTCCTCAGTACCACCGCAGCTTGCAACCCTACTCAGAACTTTATAAGACTTACAAGCACCGAGTATGTTTTCGCTTTCTGATTGATGAAAGACAGCTCCACAGAAACTAATGCAAAGAATGTAGAGAGGTTCTTGAAAGAGCTGGATTTGATCGTTCCTATCCTACAGCTTATCCGACACTCGACAAGAAGCAGGATCACCAGCTAGAAGCACTCAACAAACTCGGAAGTCACAAGAAAGTTGCAGCTTTCGACCAAGACCACAGACTGAAGTAAGACCACCATGCCTTGGTCTTGAATCTGAAGGGAAATTACTGACTACAGCCGACTTGCATAGAGGACGAAAGCGCTCTTTCAATTGAGCCGATCCGGCTCTAAAGGTTAGATACCTTAGTTGTCGCGACGCTGGTAAAAGGGGCTCTGGTTTCCATGACGATCGATATTGTGTAGATGGGTTATGTTCTAGCTTCGTGTATGTGGCGAACGAATCGGTCGGACCAAGCCCTACAGACCTTAGGGAAGAAACTTGGCAAATGGCTACAAGAGAGAAGAAGACCACACCCGCGGGGCAGCGAGGTGGCGACAGCTAGCTATATTCACCAAGGGCGATTCTACTGTAAATTTAGATAACGTCCCATACAGTGTCAGCTCACCGTACGGTCTGCTTCTGCTTACATTCAACACACGTGTATAGCTTAAGCTCTTTCCACGAGGTGGTTGATTGAATGAGTTTGACAATTGTTTGCTGTTCATTTTCGCAAGCGTGACTGACGAAGGGAACTGGATTTCGATAAGGATAACTTATTTGCAATGTGGCCTACAACAGCAGGTTTATTACTGTGTTATTCGACTTTGCAGGAACGACTTCCCAAAAAAAAGGCCGAAGTTCGATGTACATAAATTGCTCGTAAGACGGGCGGTAATTCGGTGTGTGATCTTACAGTAGCTCTACCCCAGATAAGAAAACAAAACAATAAAGACCTACAGTACGCCTCTGCCCTAGCCCACCTAGCATAAGTTCTGGGGAAAAGAGAGATTCTGCCTCTAAGATCACTCACCATTACAACGAAATCCGAACAATGCATATCCCTTTAACCGCTGCCGGGTGCCTTATTTAGCGTATTCGCTTACTCCACCAATCAGTTTATAGGATTCCACCCTGAACTCCTATTGTTCATCCTATCTTAATGCTATGATGATAAGCGGCCCAACAAGGACCGTCTTTGCAGATGGAGACATCGCAGATATTGCAGCCATAAGTAGAGCGCTTTCCCCGCTTGCTGCGGCCCAAATTTGGTGTAATTTCACCGAGAGACCTTCGTTTTCTTGACTCTGCCAATTGCTCTATCTCCTTGCACCCACGGCAGTCCTCAGAGCTCTTTCTTTTGCAGATTTGATGATCTTCTAAAGGTATCATTGAACGTTCAATTGCTGATCCAATTGACGTTCTTTTTCGCTTCAGAAACTGCCTTTGAGAGGCCTGAATAAGACATGTAGCCAGAGCCGTTCTGAACTCGCTATGAACAGTGTATTTAGCCTTCTTTGAAACATCTGAATGCAAAGAGAGTTTGTAGGCATTAATAATGCTGATTTCAATCAAGAACTCGTACGAGGCTTTGTGTCCTCCTGATCTACATCGACGGTTGTATGCGTAGGTATATTGACCCAACTGACGTTTGAAGGCATCTGAATAGGCTCAAATCGATCGCCTATAACAGTGATAGGACGCAGATTAGGACGGTCAGTTCCTAAATCAGTTGAATCAGGTACTACGTCACAGGAAGGCATTATCGAGGTGGGCCAGAACAATAGGGGGCTTTGTTGACATTGTTTCTATTTACAAAAAATAACCTTTTTGATCGAGCCTTACCACATCTGGTTAGGGTCAACCTTAAAAATTAACCGAAGGCAAACAGCGGTTAAAGGGATAGCCCAGAGACGGTTGAAATTAAACGCCGAAAACCAAGGCGAATCTCAGACGAGAGCCCTTTGACATATGTAGTAATAGAGGAGAGGGAAAGATTTGCTAAAGTTTTAGTTTGAGCTACTGTGGGATGAAGAGCGGTCTCGTAGGTGGATCTGTCTTTAACACGTAGCTAATTGATGGAGAAAAAAAAATCAATTGTTGTGGTGGCTTGGGTGGGTCGTTTGTATTATATTTCTTCAGTGTTCGAGTTATCAAGTTGTTAAGAGAATGAAACTACCAAGTACATATAAGTTTCCGGACGAGATAACACACTTGCAACGGTGAAGTGAAAGTGCAACAGTGTGAAGCATGAGTGAATAGATGAGCCTCGTAGAGCACTTCTTCAGACCTGAGGGAACTTTGAAGCAAAGCCGGGGTACACTCTCACCTCACCAGTATCCTTTCCTACCAAGTACACACCCAATATCACTTAGCAGTCTGGGCGACAGGCGAGCGGCCAGTGATTGCGACAAGCAGAATAGTATCGTATTGTCTCGAGCTAGCTATGCCAAATTGCTTTTGATAGCCTACACGTAGAGAAATCTTTTAGCCATCCGTCTGTCTTATCTCAAAGCACCATTGCAGTAAATGTTCGATCCACAAGTCCTCCAACGAAGCCACCACTGCTGCACATGAAGTAGTACGGTTCTTTCCTGTGCCTTAACGATATCGTTTGAATCATGCTCTCCTCGTCATCACTACATTTATTGTGCAAATTCCTCCTTCCATCGCTCTTCCAACGCTTTGATGTTCTCCAGCTTGATCTTCTTAGCGTTCTGCATCGCCTCCCTAATCGAATCCTTGAGCCTATTGGTATTCTTGGTTCCATCCAAGTATTGGAAGCGATGAGAATCTGTGCGAGGATGTTTGAAGTTGACAACGTCGGCCGGCACAGCTTTTAGAGCATTGACAAAATGAGTATCAAAGACACTGGAAACTTTACGACGTCCGTAGAGACCGATGTTAACCCTGTCAAGGTTACCATGCTTTCCGAGAAGCTTGAGCATGTAGAGGCAATGGGCGTCATTGGCGTAGCGGCGCTCCTCATGGCATTTGTCGGGAGCTGTGGAAGGAAGAGCATCGTCAAAAGAGAGGCCAATCAGGCGGATCAGACCAATGTTGAAGGGACCGATCATTTCAAGGAACCGACGGACGTTGCTGTAACCGATTTCCGTACGGTTTGGCCTCCAGAACTCTCCACATCTCTGAGGGTCGCGCTCAAAGATGAACTCGTTTTCCCCATAAAGAAGTGCACGGGCTTCTTCGTGAATCAGCTTGCAAGTACGGAGTAGGTTCGCCGAATGTTCGAAGTTACTTCCGTTGATAAAGTACACAGGGTTGTCACCTTTCATGGTTAGACGATAGATCCGGTTGCGTATTTCTCCGGACAGGCTTAGGAAACCGAGCCCCTTGGTAGCTGTGACGCTAAACGTTCCGGCTACAGTGTCGTGATGAATGGTGGATGACGCGGTGGTGGCATAAACAAACCGGTTTCTTGGAAAGCATCCTGGAGTGTCTAATGGGTGTATAGATTCAATGATGCGATCGAAATCTATATTAGAAACCACAAGACCCTCGTGCCCTTTTGGTATGTCAATCAAGATTTCAAGGGGTCTCGCTTTCGATTCTGACGATGCATTCTTTGCTAGTACCGAAGCATCTGCGTTTTTCCCATCGACATGAGGAACCAAGCGCTGCATAGATGTCATGATGTTATGGTGATCCACGTTAACAACCACACGGCCCTCATGACCTTTTGGGACGTTGATCATGATCTTTAAAGGTTGAACAGCCCACTGTCCTGGAGAGATCCCAGCGAACGGATTTGATCCAGTGATAAATGGTAGTTCTTCCTGCAAAGGCACAACAGCCGGAGGCAGGGGCGATAAAGGTGGTGTTGATGGAGCAAGGATGGTTCCCAACTCAGGAGAAGCAATAGTATGAGGCTTATTGTCCTCACTATCAGAACCTGCATCACTATCAGATTCTTCATCGTAGTAGTTGTTGCGCTCGAATTCATCTTCTCCGTCTGAGCTATCGACTACTAGGTTGCTAGAGTCCACAAAGCCAGGAAGCGACTGCGGGTTCCGCCTACGGCTCGCACGAACTGGACGGCCGTTGTGATCGATGGTGTTGAGAAAGCTTTCCTCATCATTGGCATTCATGTCCTCTAAAGACAGCTTCTTTGCTTTAACGCGCTTTGTGCTGGCTTGTCCGTTCAGGTAACTGGCAATATCAGTATCCCCAAGATCAGGAACGCTATTTTGATCCATTCCGGCGTAAGTGATTTGGAAAGAACCCATAAATTGCTCGGGTCCTGTCATCTGGCACATGTCAACGCTGGTACAACTTTCAAGGTGGAGAAGAACTGACACTGAGAGATTTTACACGGCGTCCGGATCAACCACTGTGGTGTGGCTACTCTGCACAAGCTGCAGAGGATGTTTTGATGGCCTGCTTCGTAAGAGCAAGCAACAGGATTGGTAAGGAACAAACAGTCGAGTTGTGATGAAACGATCACAATTTGGCAGGCAAGAAGTGACGATGAGGAAGGAGCTACAGATGTGTGAACAATTTGAACAAAAGTAGACGGTGGATAGGGCTTAGCGAAAATGCTTCACTGTACTTTAGTTTCTAATGGTAGTCGACGTACGGAGGTCGAAGGTGGATCTGTATCATACAGTAGTGCTGTAAGCGTTAGGTCAGGTCGTAAACCCGCACAATAACGGTCTGACGTAGGTGTGTATCTTGTCGCTTTCCAGAGATGTCTAGAGGATGAAGTATCAACCACAGAAGTAAGTTCGGTGTTGATAGGAGCTCCTAGAATGTTAAGCAGTGATAATTTGCCAACAAGCGTAGTGTGTTGGTGGCCCACATCACAGAGGCCTTTAACAGTAGAGGACCGATATCATATGAAAAGAAGAGGCGGTTGGTATTGTTTGGCAACTGAGGTATGCAACCATCACCTACCTCTCTGAAGCCCTTCAAAGGAGCACCTCCTCAAAAGCTGAGGAATATTCAATACTGTGATGAAAGCATTGGACACCGAGAGAAGTGGATGGCAAGCAAAGGGTAGATAGACACAGGCTCTTACGCATATTACTATCTCCCTTGGTTTAGACCTTGATGTTCTCTTTTGCATAGGAGATAAGAAGGGAGATGCGCTTGCTTTACATCTTTAGAACATGAACAACTACTGAGGCTACTACAATCAATTCGGGGTAGCAGAGCAATGTGATCTCAATGCTGCAGGAATGTGTTCGACGAATACAAAGTCATATGATGAACCAGGTAGGGGTAACAAACAAATCCAATCAGAGAATTTCAGATTGTTCCTTTCAAGGTGGTGAATGGACTCGGAACATATCAGCATCGCCCACACTACTTGGCTTGCGCCAATCGTGTGAGTGCTGTAGATGTCGTAGAAGCCATCTCATCATATTGGGTTTAGTTTGTGTAAAGAGAGAAGGTAAGATTGACATGAGAATTTAGAAATACTTAAGGTATGAAAAAGAACGGTGTACAATAACGACTAGCGGCGCACAATCATACGCCCGAAAGGGCCGAAGTTCTTCCAAAAACGATGGAGGAGGAGACAACAAGACTGTTGAAGACAAAGTTGCACACAGCAGGAAACTCCTCGAAATGGCAACTGCTCCGGGGGTAAGGTATGCCTGTCGGTCTCTCTGTACCGACGGCATTAAATCTTCCAAACCCATTTATGGCCAGCTCTTACGGCAGTGGCGACCAAGGGCAACGCGGAGCATGGCCTCCATGAGTGCTGAGAGTCAGCACAGGGTGAGTTATGGTATGGCTTGTATTGAGGTCATAGCTGACCTTCACGTAGCTACTTGCGGAAAATCTTCAAGAAGCGGATCCAACCGTGTTTGAGATTATCCAGAAGGTTTGCTCGACCCCGAGTTTTCGGATCTCCTCCGGAGACTCGAGTTAATGCTGGGGAATGCAGGAAAAACGTCGGCAGAAGCACTTCATAAATCTCATTCCCTCAGAAAACTTCACGTCGCAGGCAGTACTCGAAGCCTTAGGGAGCGTGATGCAAAGTATGTTTGGCCACTGCCCCTAGGCGGTCGTTATAGCCGTATGCTCACATTTCGACAGACAAATATTCGGAGGGCTATCCAGGAGCCCGGTATTATGGAGGCAATGAGCATATCGACGAGGCTGAACGGCTCTGTCAGAAAAGAGCATTACAAACATTCGGGTTGAGCGAGGACGACTGGGGAGTCAACGTGCAACGTGTGCCACTATACGCTTCCCACTTTCCGCATGTGCTAACTGGAATGTCTCAGCTCTTTCCGGATCTCCTGCAAATCTCTATGCTTACTCTGCTCTCTTGAAATCCCATGACCGCATCATGGGCCTAGATCTCCCCCATGGCGGTCACTTGTCCCATGGCTACCAAACACCCACTAAAAAGATATCAGCTATCTCTAAATACTTTGAAACATTACCATATCGTCTGGACGAGTCCACAGGTCTAATAGACTATCAGAAGCTGGAAGAATTAGCGACGCTCTATCGTCCGCGCATCATCATTGCCGGCACATCAGCATATAGCAGGCTTATTGAGTACGAACGTATGAGATCAATCGCCGACAAAGTAGGAGCGTATTTACTTAGTGACATGGCACACATATCGGGCCTTGTCGCTGGCGGTGTCATACAATCCCCATTTCCCCATTCGGACGTTGTCACAACAACGACTCACAAATCCCTACGAGGTCCTCGTGGTGCCATGATATTTTTCCGAAAGGGTGTACGTCGAGTTGACAAGAAGGGAAATAAGGAAATGTATGACCTTGAGAACCCTATCAATGCCTCTGTCTTTCCAGGTCATCAAGGTGGGCCCCATAATCATACGATATCTGCTCTTGCTGTAGCTCTTCACCAAGCCCAGAGTAAGGAGTTCAAAGAGTACCAGAGAACTGTTCTCCTGAACGCCAAGGCTTTGGCCAATCGTCTGGGAAATTCTAAGGAGAAAGGTGGCTTAGGCTATACAGTAGTTGGAGGTGGTACTGACAACCATCTTGTTCTTATTGATCTCAAGGACAGAGGTGTCGACGGCGCTCGGGTGGAGCGAGTTCTCGAGCTGGTTGGCGTTGCCAGCAACAAGAACACAGTCCCTGGCGACAAATCAGCCATGAAGCCAGGTGGTCTACGGATGGGATCACCTGCAATGACGACTCGTGGGCTCCTGCCAGAGGACTTTGTGCGGGTAGCTGATATAGTCGATCGAGCTGTTACTATCACTCAGAGTCTAGACAAGACTGCTAGAGAGGAGTCAGAAGCCAAAAGTCAGAAAAACCCAGGAAGTGTCAAGGCTTTCCTGGACTTCCTCGGTGATGGCAATGAAGTTAGAGACATTGTAGAGCTGAGGAGAGAAGTCGAAGAATGGATCGGCACCTTCAGCTTGCCATGGATCAAGTAGGGATGGCTATGATGTCCTCGCCCATTGAGGCTTATTCAACACGGCCCTTTACATGATTGGAACGGAATATCAGATGCAGTACGATGATGAAAAGTCGACGTGAGTTCTAAGCCAGACTCTTGGTGCTGTGGAATATTAGTCTTCGGCTTCGTGGCGGTGTGTTTGCAACGTCCCATTTGTACATCAACGCTAAGCCCTCCCATGAAATGAAACGTTACCAGCAATACTTATTGTTTTTTTCTATATGCTACGATTTTATTCTTTGCTATCAGTTATCGACCATTCTGCTACGAACAATCTAAACATAATCCCAGTATCTACCGCCTGTCTACACCATCTCAGCAAAAGACACCATGTCGAACGAAATCCAGAGTATTTCCCAAGTTGGTTTCAAAGTCCGTCAGCACTTGAAACTGCAGCTTTAACCATTCTGTTCGTTTTATACTCTATATAGGGGATCTTCTGTCACAAATTCTGGGAATATTAATCCCGTAGCAGCACGGAGAAAGATGACTTACGGACCCAATACCTAGCAAACTCCAGCTCGCCGAATCGTTCGACCTTTGTAGGACTCCGACCTACCAACATGCCGTTTTGCACACTAGCATGCTTAGGTAAGGTTTAGAAGAACATGCGATATTACCACCAAACCGCATTCGATTTTAGTAGTTTCGAGGGCGGGCTTCCCAAGGTGAATTATCCTGTATAGTATTTCTTGAGGCGGCATTCCTAGCGAAGTTTCTGTTCTGCCCTGGGTCAAAGGGGGCCTAAGCAATCGAGATGGCCTGACACCTCCGAAACCCAGATGCTGGAAATGGCCATACCTACTCGATCCTTCCAGGCATTATTCCTGGACCCTCTCGTTTGTCCCCTTGGTCTCATGCAGGTCTTGTATGCCATAGCCTCAATTCTGAGTATACTTAGTCTAGAAGTTCGTAGTAATATATTATTGGGCCACGATACCAATAAGCTGACTCCATGAACTTATCAAGTCCAATTATCAAATGGATTTCCAATAGAGGACTTCGAGCGATCTTTCCTGATCACGTTAGTGCAACGGAGCGGGCCGCCGGCCCGCTGCCTAGACCTGACGTTCCTGATTGTAGCTCAATCTTTGTCTTGTCAGTGCGAAGACATTGTGTGTACATGCAAACCTACTTTATATTGGCCAAGCCTGTCCTTAGCCAATGGCCCTGGAGACCCATTGCCTCAAAATGCACAACCGGTGACAAGTATACATCAAGGCAAGAAGCGCAGTCGATTCAGGTGAAAGATGTTTGGCAATCTAGCCGCGTTGTGTAGGTGAATAGATATTCTTCAATAAGCAGAAAGATTCCCCTATACACATCCCCTTGTATTAGACCATGCTCTCTTGTCTGTATATATATTTCAATTCCCTTGAAGAATGCTCTAGCTTGCTTGGGATGGTGCTTAGTGTTTCCAAGATGTTGATTTCGCTATTCTTTGGAGTCGAGTCTCAATGAGCATAGACATTTGGTTCATCTACTTCTTCTATCGTCATTGAAGTTCGGAAGATGTGACAAAACGTGTGACGTCGTAAGGATTTGTCAATGATAGGCGTAAACATGCTGTTAGAGCGACTTCAAGTCCGGAAAGAGTGCAGACTCAGCTATGTGGTATCTTCTATTCGCTATTATCCCGTTCAGGGTTGGTGTAGACGTTCACTTGGGCTTGCAAATCTCAGTATTCCGGGAGTTTCTTTCAGGTGCTAGCCCTACCGCAGATCACAGATCGTTGTTATTACCCTTAACAGCTACCCCCCACACAACATGAAGATCACACAAACCACAGATACAACCATGCTCCGCTCCAAAGTGGGCCAGTTCGACGGTTTGAAAGGGGAGCTGACATATCGCCATTTAGCTAGCGGACTGGATAGCAAGCCTCGCGACCCACCTAAAGCAGCTACACCTGTGCAGCTTCCCCTGTACCCCCAGGGTACATCAGCAAATGTCACGTACACAGCAGGAGAAATTTACCGAACTCTCTGTACATTCTCAACGTCAGGGCCAACCCAAAATCACGTCGACGTATTGGGTGTTCAAGTAGTAGCAGATATTCCGCTTGAACAGCTTATTCCAACGGGCTATTTGCCCCCAGTATCATGGCTTGCCGATCCGGCTACATCTGGTGGATCCAATGAATTTCCGGCGCCTATTCCACCGCCCGACGAGAAATTGCGTAACGGTGCTCGTAAACCCGGGCACGAGGAATTCTTTTTGAGGGCAAAGGAGGTAATCATGGACAACGAGGATGCATTACGTATCCTCCAACGCAAACCTCCTCTAGAGGGCCGCCCCCACATGAAACTCTCTCACTTTCGTAAGATGTTTGAGGGCCTATCAGATATGGCTGAATACTGGGACACAAGTCTCGACAATTACGTTACTACTTCAACTGAGTCGGAGGCAGTTGCTTCGAACATTGATAAGACTCGCCAAGATGCAAAAGCCGCCGATGGGGGCAAGAGTTCCGAGACTTCCCCAAAAACTCCAAGAGTAAGCTACACAGGTCGCCGCATCGGTAATGGCGAACAAATGGAACCCAGCTACCGCGTAAACACCATTACTGCATTTGTCGAAACCATTGTCTGGTGCTTCCGCTGCGCCGTCGAACCAAATCGTAAAGATTGGCTCAGCTTCCACAAGATGATGGTTAGGGTGCCACCATTCGATAACGTCTACTGTACCCCCGAAGACAAGCAGCAAGCTCGTCGCGGGGTGCGGGAAGGCCCTCTAATGGGTATTCAATGTCGCTCTAGTACCATGTTTCGCAAGACCAATGAGATCGCTGGTGAGGGAAAGAGTGAGCTTAGGGATCTGCTTTTTGAGGTCGCTTTGGGGCTGTTTCTCGCTCAGAAGAGAGATAGGGAGGGGAAGCAGGAGATTAGGCACTGGGAGGGGAAATGGTGGTGTACGAAGCCACGTTGGGGCGGTGGGCCGGGTGGACCGATGGTTGAAGGTGACGGTGAAGTGACCAAAGAAGGGAAACAAGAGAGAGCTGGTGTGAAAGCCAAAGATGAAGTGAAAGGTGAAGCGAACGATAAAGGAGAAAAGGAATTGAAAGTCGAAGGGAAAGTATCAAGCAGCAAGGACAAGCCCAAGCCATCTGATCCTGCCCGCAAGAAACAGAAGCTATCCGGTGCAAGAGCAATCTGGAACGCCGCCCTTCCGCCACAGAGCGCCTGGGAGAATAACGTAGCATACCAACACGTCGGCAAAGTCGAGGGCAGTGACCACGACGATGTGAGCTCCCCAATACCATCCCCTTCACATAGTAATAAAGAAAAAGAACTAACCCCTCAACCAGATCTACCTCATCTCCTCCGTCATCCACCACATCTCCATCGTCCACCTCCGCGTCCCCACTGCCTACGTCGCCTACATCGGCCAGATGACACCTCCCCCCGCCGACTTCGTCCCCACCCAGCACCCGTGGTACGCGCTCAAAGTGCGCCGCTCGCGCTGGTACGACCTTTTCGATAAGGAGGATAGGATCGAGGCGATGAGGGGGGTTTGGGGGGTGGTTGGGTGGTTGATGAGGAAGGAGAAGAAGGGGAAGGGGGAGAAGTGGGATGGCGGGGCGGAGAAGGAGGCGCAGCAGGATTTGACGCACGGGGGGAAATACCGCTTTTAGGCGGTTGGTCTAGGTGGATGGATCGTGTGGTGGAGGGGGAAAAGGGGGCGAATAGACTGTGCTTTCTTTCTCTCTCCGCCTGGCTGACCTTCGTATCAAATGGAGGTTCAATTATGATAGCAGTGTCCAGCTGCACCTAATTTTTCCCTTGGCAATTTCATCACCTAGAAAATTCTGCTCGCTCTTGCAAGGTTTTTGAAGGTAGGGTCGACTGTGTTTTCTTTGTGGCTAATTACAAGATCCGAGCATGAAGGTGATGTCTGAAAAAAAGAAGCGAATAGACTTTTTTCTTCCTGTCTACCCTACATGGCAAACTCCTCTCCCAAACCGAAAATTCTATCCAAGAAGACTCAAGTCCTACATGAACGAGTCCTTCTTTTTCTAGCTAAAAAAAACTCTTTCTTCCGCTCTTACACAACCTTCAACAGAGAATTCAAACATCTTTTTCTTTTCGTTTAATTTAGTAAACCAGTCTATAACACACTATAAAAGACCCCCCCCCAAAAAAAACTCATCTTTAAATTCTCATAAACCTCAGAGGGGGGGAAAGGGGCTGGGATAGGTCGTCCGCTTTTTTTTTTCTTTTTTCCCCTCTCGTCCACTGACGAAATCCTTCGACAAGTGCAAAAGGTAGATCTACAATCAATCTGACCAGCTTTGAGCGGAAATTTTTCTATTCGCAGATCCATCAATTAAGGGAAATTCTTTGCTCATATTAACAAAGATTCGAGCAGGGCTAGAAAGTACTGTTCCTGCAAAACGCGGTTTTTTCAACGTACTGTACGTGCATTCGATGTTCTTTTTGAGCACAAATCTAAGCAATAATTTTTTTAACCCCTTTCTCTTCTGAATTAACCCGTCGCTGTGGAATATTTCTCATTACGATAGCTACAGTAAAGGCAAAGGATATTGGGGTTTTGTTCGGCGTCATCTCTAATTACCGCCTCTGGAATACTCCCCTACCTTCGATAAAAATATCTTCTCTCTTTCAGCAAAGCTCTGTCGAATTGAACAACCACGGATCGTCCGCTCAGGAAACCTTTTATTGCACCGTCTCGATCCAGTCACGTTATCCAACCAGTAGCAAAAATTCCAAGTGCAAATCTCTATATATAATGAAAGTGAAATATTTATCCTTAATTCTAGATTCAATCCGCGCCCCTCTCTCCCGAGGAATTCCTAACCACCTTCTCTGCACTCACACCATCCCATCTGCGCAGCACCATCCATCCTCTCAACTTGCTTCTCCCACTCCCTGGCCCCTTTTCTTCTCCGTCCTTTCATTTCCTGATCCCGTACTCGCTCATCCGGTCACCCTTACTCCTAAATAAACTCACATCCCTTGACCCCCTTTAACTCAATGCTCTTTTGTTCAGTGTGCGGGTGGAGGGTGGCTGATATGAGAGAAATTCGAGGTGGCATTTGTGCATGAGGGCGTGTCCTAAATGTGTATTTGGTGGGTTCGAAGGGGTGTCAGATGCGGGGTTCTTCGTGTTGGGGAATCCAAGCAGTATAGAAGGTTGGAGAACAGAAGAAGAGAAGGGAATCTGATTGATATAGGTGCGGAGGGTTGGAGATGATATGTGTGGTAAATGGTGGGAGGGTCGTGGAAATTGGGATCCTGGGCTTGCGGGTTTTGTGGGTTGGGTTGGAAAGGGTGATCGGCGTTGGGAAAGGTGATGGGAGTCATGGTGCCGGGAGTTATGGGGACGAATGTGGTTGGAAAGGCCTCTGGGGTCGATGGCATCGCCATTTTTTTACGGTGGCATGAAGGTGGAGAGAATGTTTCAGGCTTTGATATCGAGGCACGCCCGTTGGAGCTCTGACACGCCTTTGGAAGTGAGAAAAGGTCTAGGAGTCTTCTCTTAATAGCCGATGCGTTTTAATTGCCTCTTGAGGTCTCCCGAGCTAATCTCATAGCCATCTAGTTGAGTCAGGTCGTGGATCACTGGAGAATTGGCTTTGAATGGCACGCTCTTCTTACTTTGGGTTCTCATTTTAGAGCATATGTAGTACTAAACGATAGGTTTGGCAAGTTGATCGAGAAACGACGATCAATCTTGTGGGCTTAATGATTTCTCTCCGCTGAAGAGGACATTGTAAAAAGAGTCTGGCTTGGCTAAAGCTGCGGACTATTGTCCTGGCTCTCACGTGCTGCATAGAACAAGCGGGTAGTAGATGCGCAGATGGCGTACTCAGCGAAGCGATATAAGATTGGTCGATGAGCTCAGTTGTTTTCAATCAATGGACTGGTCTATGCGCTGTAATGAAATAGCGTGCTTGGAGTTGATCATAGGACCCAAATTCTGCCGTGGACTCGGCGAGACACGCAGCACATATGCTTATCGTCACACTGCGATGCAAGTCGGAGTAATTCGGTGTTATCTCATTGAGCATCAGAGATTTGACATCTTTATTTGATGTCTTTAACAACCAAAGAGCTTGAGTCGAGTAAGTAGCTTTTGATCATGACCGTTGAGGATCGGCCAGTCTCGGTCGTACAGGCTACATAGGAACGAGGAGTCCTGCGAAGGCAGCCACGATATCGGCTCTCAAGTCGCCTCTAGTGGCTGAACAGTTCGGATGCACGCATTTGATCTTGATAGCTGCATTGCAATGACCGGAGCGCTTCTAAAAGGTTCTCGTCTGCTGGCCAAAAATCTACCTTTTCGACGACGAAGCTGCAAGAGGTATTACTCCCTAAATTCCGGATTTATCTGCAGATGCAAATTGACATAGTGCAAAGGCTAGTCCCATGCATAAAGGTACTCCGGACGTAGAGGTATCTCCGGAAAAGCTCGTTTTGGGTGGAATGTCAATGATCTGCTTTAGGGCTCGCTTAGTTTATATCGGAAGGACAAAAAGGTACGATAAGCAACCACGATTTTTGTACCTTCGAGTTGACATACTATTGTCCGAGATTTTATCACGGAGCTTTTGGCCCCGTCTGTCATCAGCTTGCCAATGTCGTGCATGTGGGTATTTACGGTAACAAAAGACGTTGTTGCGGCTCTGCCACACTGCATGCACTGCCATCTGTACGACATAAGTAGCGGTACCCACAAGGTACAGGCCTCACGTAAGTCTGAAGTCGAGGCATCCATTACCGTTTTACCGAGTTTTGCGATATCTTGTGCGTGTGTGCTTCCTGGGCTCGCTGGAGGAACAGTATCCGAGAAGAGGGGTAGCAACAAACAACAGTAAGGGCAGCCGATCTCTGCAGCAGCGCCGTTTCCTGTCGAACAAATGCTTTGCCTACAATCCAATCAATGAGGGAAACAGAGTAACGACGAGATGGTTGTCTGAGCAGGCTGGTGGAACCACTACTGTGCCGTAAAAGGATTCTTGTGAGTGGCTTGCCCTATGAAGTGATCAAAGATTCGGATGGGAGGTGGGAAGGGGGGGGGTTGCCAGAGAGACGTGGTCAGCAGTCATTGGCTGGGAAGCTTCCAACCCCTGGTGTGTCCCTGTCGTCCAGGTTTGCTTGTAAAATTGTAAAGTGACACTGGAGTACTCAAAATCGGAGCCTATCGGAAGGATTTTGCTGAGTTGGACGCCACGAAAATTGCTGTTCGCTTCCATTTTGACTTTTCGCGCCTCGATAACTACGACCACATCTGATACAAGCGACGACCGCATCTGGATTGAATGTTCGATGAAAAAGGAAACGGATTCGGCGCCGCTCTCTTCGGCAGCAACCCCCCCGCAGCGGGTCATACTCGCATATGCAGCAGCGGGTTGGTGCAGGCGAAACTTGACCAGTAAACTGGCAGTTGCCGTTGGGAGGGCTGGAGATTGTATATTGTGTGTATGGTGTAGGGATGGCGATGACACCAATCATCGATAAAGAATAGGTGGGTCTCTGACAGTGATATGGAACTAGAGTACTCCGTACTGTGGAGTCCATTAATATATTTCCCCCATCTTACCCTTTGCGGAAACCATTCTAGTCAAGATTGGAGATTCGGAGACCGAGGAAAACTCTGCAAAACGTCTTTCATACCCCAAAGTCCGCACTCGTTGCCTTGAGTAGAAAGGTTCATCAACTGCGCCTGGTAAACGGTTGTGCGACATAGCTGCCATGTTCGAGCACCATGAAACAAGCTGTGCCTTGCTGTGGCACACGAAACGTGTGCGTGGTGTGGAGTGCCTTCCCTTTCCGTCGTCTGATGCCAAATGGTAGGGGCGCTTAAGAAGTTATCAGGATTTCAGAATGCTCACAAAGATGTGCGATGGATAGCGCTCAATTCGGGTTCGTTGATCCTTGATGATATTGACAATGTGGACTGTGCCCCTGGGGTTGAGACATTGGATAGCCTTAGCGAAGCGGATGCAGTGCAAGCTTAATCTTGCAGTGACATCGCTTCCTGCAACTTCTGGAGATCCACATGCACTTCCTCATCGCGGGTCGACGGTAGCAATATTCCAAATTTCCAACGTTTGGAAGATTATTTGACCCATTTGAACAAATGTGCCGGTGGCTTGACGTTAGTTCCTCTGTGTTATGATGCTCTTGTGTCCATGGAGAAGCCTGCGCTCATTCGCCAGCTTCTACTTCCTGGTTGGACTGACGAAGAGTACTGTGTGTACTGGGAGATCGGCGAATCTGAATCAAGGGATACGAGGAATCCCAATCATGGCATCGGCTTTTCTTGTCTTGTGCCACGTTGCTGACTTTAGCTCACGAGTCACGACGAGCTCATCGTCCATCAACATTCCACGGATGCGGCGCCTCTACCTTTCGGTCTCGTTTTCGTCGTTCCCGGATTTCGGTTCTGATGGCCAGCGCATCCCTCCACACCGCCCAAATTCTCTCCTATCAAATCGTTCTCTGCACACCACCCCGCGGGTAGACTTTCTCAAGCTAAGGCCCGTTTGATGCCTAGTCCAGCAGCCTTCCTTGATCCCTTTCTCATTCGGTAAGGTATCCTTGAACATTATTATTTTAGTCATCACACTCAGAGTATTTTGGACTGTCAATTGTCATATCCTCTTCTGGCTGCCTTATCGCTGTCAGTGTCAAGCGCTGTACCGTACCTACCTCTTCCCCCTCATTCGTAGACTCCACTCCACTCACCATACTCGATCCGAACGATCGAGGAGAACACCCTTGCAATTCTACAATCGATTTGTCTCGGCTCACTCCTCCAACATCAATTCCGATATCGTACAACAGAAGCAAGAAAGGGTTCCTTTGTCCTTGCGAGTGTTCGTCCAGATGACCATCGTGACTCGGCGCGATTACGGAAGATAGAGCGTGGTTATTTCCCACCCTTGCCGCCCCACCAGACAGGCATCCATTCGGTTGATCTCCCTTCCCTAGCTAGGCAAATCAGACTAAAACATGATTGTGTTCCCGAACTTCGCCTCCTCCGCTTCCACAATGAACGTTTTTCCTCCCCAAGTCGAGGGAAACGAGGCTTCACCCCTCCGGTTTTCCCTCAACGTTCGCTCGCTATCCCATGAAGCTTCGATGACAGCTGCCCCATTCCAATCTCCCGCCAAGTCTGATGGTAAACCAATAAGCTCTCTCTACCGCTCCATGCATGTCAACGATGCCCCAGCAATCCAAGCCTGAAGTCTCAACATTCGAGCAGGCTGATCCAAAACTGCGATTTGATTGGACCTCTTCCGTTTGGTCAGGACCCTTTGTAGATCTAAATTAACGACAGGGTTGGGGGCACTTGGGGGCACTTGATTCGATCGTAGCAGTGGGTCGTCTCGTCGCTTGCCTGCATGCAGTTGACTAGAACTAGGTTGCAATTCCGCTGCAGCCCAGACGCACGCCGACGCTTGTAAGACAGATGGCTTAGCTTCTTTCCAACGAAGCTTTCACATGACACAGACCACCTCTGGGTAATCTTTCTTTGCTGCTTCTTCCGCCGTCCAATATTTGGACCGTGGTACAATTGGCCCATGCCCAAACATTATTGTTGCGGCGTTGAACGGAGTACCGCAACCTAAAAGAACGTCTGGTCTTGAATCGATTAGTATTGTATCAGGGCCATCAGCTTGACCATCCTCCTAGAAATTCCCTGCGTAGCTGGCGCGCCGTCCCGCAATCTGCGTCTGCTGTAAAAGGGCCCGTTCTCCCGCAGCGCATCGCATTGCAGCTCTCCAGTCTCCACCGACTGACGGTCAAATCCAATTCAACTCACAGCCTGAACGGTGTAACTTACTGTTGTTGTTATTCCCCTTCTCATTATCCACCTGGGGCAAAGCACAGCTGTAGCCATAATCCTTGTTATTTGGGCCAATTGGACCTGACAATCTCCGTTACGCATGCTGGACGATATCTTCCTATCCCCAAATCTACAGATCGAAGATTCTTTCCTCGAAGGATCATCAACCTCTGGAAAGCCATCCGTCTTACATTCGTTCCCTCACTGTCCCTAAGGTGCCATTAAAGATTGTACCTTCAGCCTTCTGTGTCCTATCACAGCGACAATCCAAAGGCCGGTGTTTTCGCGCCAGTCCTCGCGCTAAAAATTCGCTCCCTCCACCACCAACAACGCACCCCAACCTCCTCTTCCCTTCCCTTTTTCTTCCTCCGCCCCTCGTGCGTTCTGACTTGGTCGAGCGCTGTGCACTTTTGCATGATTACTTCACGGAGCAGCAAGGTATGTACAGGTACATCCCGTTCTGACAATGCTGCCTACCTTATCGCTAGTCTGCATTCCGCTTGCGCCTAACTAACGGCTCTGCTGCAGAATTAACGAGACCAAATTTTGTCCAGCCCATAAGCAACGATAGTAACGGCCATCCACGACCTTTCTTTACTCAATACGCCAGTACCCGGTAGACGCGTTCCTGAAGCGATTATTGCCTTTGAACTTCGCACCTTTGCCTATTCCGATAAAGCACGGTGAGAAACATACATCCGCTGCGACTCGCCTACGTCAAACCAGCAAACCGCCTTCAGGGCTTTCCTCTTTAATGATCTGAAACGAGCCTCACGTCAACATTGCAGTACATTCGCCTTATCTACTCACCAGCCCAAGCGTGGGGTTTCCTGTTACGACCCTGTATACATCAGCCTGTCAGACCTGCATTGCCACTTAAGTCGAAAGAGCAACTGCCAACCTCGTGCACCAGTTGCAGATTGCAGAGACCGCGGACGTTCATACTCGATCGTCTTACCGATTGGTTTGGTTCTCTTGGTTGAGAACACTTTACGCCACAGCTTGCTACCTTTTCAGCCCCAGGCTTAGAAAGGCAAACGGTATACGGTTGCGTTGTACGTTCAACGTGGTAGATAATAGCAGAAGACAATTGGATTAGCTCAGGAGTACACCGGCGACCATAAATCACGGTGGACGCTTTTACCTCGGAAAACCCGCGAGGCCTCACATCAGCCTTCTGTCAAACTAAGTTTTGACTCAGGACGGGTGGATCCTTTGCTTCAATTCTTGCCTGATTAGAGCAATCCCTGCCTCTAGGTCACTCAAGGCCCTTTCCACACAATACCGAAAAACTGGAGCTCCCTTCAATCTCCCAGGTCCACACTCGAGGTCCCGTCGACATTCCGTGGTATAACTCCCACTACTCTCAGCGCTCATTGCTGTCAGGCGATCGGTTACCGAACTTACATCTACCCCAATCATACACATCCAGTACTTCCTACGGCTTAAACTCGTCTCGCTCTGGACTGTCCGATTCATCCTCGAACGGCAACGGCAGCCACTATCCGTCCTCTCAGACGAGTCCCTCGTCATATCCTAGTGCCAACTCGGGGATTGGCCTGAAAACTCCCTCACCTTCTCCGACGTCTCAGAATATTGCTCCTCAACCTCACGGACTAGCAGAAGAACAAGCGGAACATTCTGAGTACTCGAGCCAGCCTCAGGGTATCCAACCGTACACTCAAGTGGCTGAGCCCTACAACATCACAATGAATCAACCACCACAGTATATGGATTCCCATCAGTCACACTTGTCGGCCGGACAGTCGTATGCGCCTCAACCAACCACCGCAGGTGGTATGTCTCATTACCCACAGTATCAACAGCAACCACCGGTCCTCCAGACGGGACCAGGTGGCTATGCTCCACCGCCAAACTCGTATGGCCAGTATAGCTATACAAACGGTGTCACGTCGCCACAGGGTGGCAGTCATCCCGTATCTTCTTCCATGGGTCCCCAGATGAACGCGATGCTACCCTTACCAGGTACTTTTCTGCGATTCCAGCAATGTTCGAGTAATCAGGCTAATTATGACAGCAATGCCCCAAGGCGGACCACAAAACGGCTATGGTGGTGTTCCTGGGGGTATCCAGGGATATTCTCCGCAAAACTACGATACGACAGGTCAGGTCGCGCCTCCTGGGATGAAGCCTCGAGTTACGGCGACTCTGTGGGAAGACGAAGGCAGTATGTGTTTTCAGGTTGAAGCAAAGGGTGTATGCGTTGCAAGACGAGACGGTACGGCCCACTGCATGCAGCCGCATTGGCGAGATGTTTCGCCTTACGAGACAAATGCTGCCGAACAACGACTGATGATAGGTTACAGATAATCACATGATCAACGGGACAAAGCTCCTCAATGTCGCAGGTATGACTCGAGGTCGCCGCGATGGTATACTCAAAAGTGAGAAGATGCGACATGTGGTCAAAATTGGCCCGATGCACCTAAAAGGAGTTTGGTGCGAACCCTCTAGGCGAAATCTACTTGACTGAGGACTAATTCGTTTGAAAGGATACCTTTTGAGCGTGCTTTAGATTTCGCGAACAAGGAGAAGATAACCGAACTTCTGTATCCTCTGTTTGTGCATAACATAGGCGCCTTACTCTATCACCCAACGAACTCTAACAGGACGAATGCTGTCATGGCTGCGGCAGAGCGTCGCAAGCTCGACAACAGCAAACAGCAACAAGGGGGTCTCCTTGGCCCTCCCAACTCGCAACCGCCACCTCTCCATCATCATCACTCGATGAATAACCCCGTTGGCTCGCACGTTCCACAGCCACCCCATTCCATAGCCCCACACCCCGGAGTTGGAAGACCGGCCTTAGATCGTGCGCACACTTTCCCGACCCCTCCCACAAGCGCCTCGAGCACTAGTCATATGGGTATGGGTAATCAAGGGAATTCATATGACTGGACAGGTGCTCAAAGCACTCAGTCTGTTCCAATTGATTCTCACGTACATTCCACACCCAACACACCAGCAACCACCCCTCCAGGAGCTTCGATGCAGAATATGCAAAGCTATCAAAATCAACAGTCTTATGACAGTTCCCGGCCAATGTACTCTGCCGCTACATCGCAGCAAGCTCAATATGCCCCCCAACAAAATGTGCAACAGCAAGCTATGACACGTTGCGCACCGATGCCGGGTAATCCCTACTTGAAGAATGAGATGGGCCCTCCGACATCTCGCGCGCCGGGATTAGGCTCAGAGCTCGAACATACTGATCACAAGAACGGCTCCTATACGCACAGCCAGGGAAACGAGCAGGTGGGCCATGGAACGGGTGAAGAAGAAGCAGATCATGAACATGACGCAGAATATCCGCATGAAAATAACACTGCTTACAACGGGAACCGTGGTCCAACATATACTTACAACTCAGGTGCGAATCTTGGTTCTCTGCACGGAGAGCCTTCTCACCTTTCACCGGAAATGAACGGCTCTCCCTCCCATCAAAATGGGTCTGGTCGAGGAACACCTCGCAACTCTACGGGAAGCCAGGCCCAATGGGCGGCTGGATACCAAAGCCCACCACGCGCTGCACCATCCAGCAATCTGTATAATATAATGAGCGATGCCCGAGGCAGTGCGACAAACGGGAACTCGACTGCGGACAGTTATGCTTCAGCCCCACTACAACCTACTTACGCACCCTCAAATATCAACGGCGCAACTCCCTCTAATAAACGCATTCGTGAGGACGATGATCAAGATCACCAATCTCGTCCTGCTAGTCGTGGTGATGACATCGAAGCGATGAAGCGTCGAAAACTTGGGCGAGAAGGCAGCGTGGGCGGACCTATAGGTTCTAGTTCCTTTGAACGGAATACACGCCCTATCAATCAAACCAGAACTGCCGCTGTTCCACGGGGCCGCCGGTAGCCTTACGAAATGATCTTGGATGATGTTTGTTTTTGCATGGAGGAGCGTTAGAAGAGCATCTGGCGATAACCACGAGTACGGTTCACGATGTTCGGTGACGAATTTTAACGATGGGAATTTGGGCATTCAACACTAAGCATTTGTTGTGTGCGACAAGTTTCCCTAATTTACTTTTGGCTTGATCCACCCTAGAAAGATCTTGCTACTCAAGGACACATCTTCTGACACATTTCTTATCTTGTCACCAATGGAGAACCCAATGGTCTATGTTAACGACCTTGTTCCTACTATACACTTACTAGTATCTTTACGACCTTACGACATGACCTTCGATTCTCCCACGACTCCGCCTACCTTCACCGGGAGGTGTGACGATTACGAATTTCTTTACAGTAGGATATCTGAAGCAGGGGGTACGGATTACGAGAGTACACTGTTTAATCGACCAAAAAACCCTTCTCACGATCCAAGGCCGGGGTATGGGAAAGCGTTCTGAGCGAGAGAAAGGGGTCTGCTGTTTGGCTTGGCAATATGCTCTAGATATCTCAGCTATGCGCAAATAACAAAAATGGGATCTCTTGACGGGCCCGAGATAAAGCCACCTAGGAAAGCCAGAAGCAATGTGTCCATCATGATGGTAGTTACGTGCGTAATCTGATGAACAATGCCCTAAGCCCAACATCGACACCTACATGCTGTTGCAGCCGGCCCTGTAATTTTCCAAATCTGCCAGATCGTGGGTTCTCGTGTCGAAGCGAAAGCTTGCATGCTTCAGATGGCGCCTGTTGTACGAGTACCGACATGCACTAGATATTGATGTATGTACCGTCTCGAGCTGTACATATGCACGACTTACGTGCGTTACTGTCTGTGCTTTCTGGGCTCATTTTCGTCGTATCAATTTACCCGCAAACGTCGTACTGCTTCTGTCCATATTTGGAATTGTTCTTTGGCGCTCCAATGTTTTCGTCTTGATATCATCCGACCCAAATCTCGCCATCTCGATGATTTACACAACAGTCCAAACCATTGACAAGGATATTCAGAACCAAGGAAATCATGGTTCTCTATGTGTAGCCTATTCCTCATGCATGTTATTAGCTAGAAGTGGCAGATATCATACTTTTTCGCACCCGACGTGCAAAATCTGCAAAAACCCGGAACCCACGAAAACAAACCCTGTTGTCACACCAACCAGCAGAATCAGAACCAGGCTCAGGCGCATCTCAAAGATCGCATCGACACCAATCGCTCGCTCACTCTGTAAAGCATCGCTACGAAAGCCCTAAATCCTTGCTCCACCTATGCTCTCCTCGCAGATCCTCTGGTGCTTCAACCCAGATCAGCTTACACAATGCCGCCCCAACGCACGCCACATGCCCCGGCCGCGGAACCCGCCCGCAAGATCTTCGATCCCTGGAATTCCTCCGCTACGGGGCATCAGCGCGCCGACAATCGTCTAGCGGGCAGCACGTCGTGGCGTGCATCGCGTACGGCGAAGCTAGCGCACCAGTACAAGGCGGGGCTGGGGGGCGGGAAAAGGGTCTATGATAGTGTAGGGGCTGGGAGTGAGGATTTTGGAAAGGATGGGAGAATGAAGAACGGCGGGTGGGAGAACAGGGCAGCGGGTCTGAGGGAGAAGGGGTGCCAGGATGTTAGGAATTTACTGGCTGGTCAGGACGGGGGAAGCAAGGAGCGGCGAGGGGAGGTTGAGATCAAAGCCAAGAGCAGGCGAGCCGAAGATGACGAATCCGGGGAGCAGCGGAAGTCGGGGCAGCCGAAGAAGATATTCCGTGATCTGCGTATCTACATCAACGGCTCTACAGCACCTGCGGTTAGCGACCACAGATTGAAATACTTGCTGGCGGAAAACGGAGCCGGTGTCAGCATCGCATTGGGAAGAAGAAGCGTCACACATGTCATTCTAGGGACTCCAAATGGAAGTGCAGCGGGTCCAGGGGCTGGCGGTGGGCTGGCCGCCAGTAAAACCCAAAAGGAGATCAAGAGGGTCGGTGGTTGCGGTGTCAAGTATGTTGGGGTTGAGTGGTAAGTACACTCAAGAGAACCGACTTTGTCCATTGGACCGCTAGATCTGGGCAGGTTGATAAGACTTTATAGGGTTCTAGAGAGCATCAAAGCTGGAAAGAGGCTTCCGGAAGCACGATTCTCAAATATGTCTATTGCGCCAAAGGGGCAGAAGAGCGTTTATGGGATTTTCAAAAGGAAAGGAACCGTAGCGGAAGATGAGAGCGAGACGCCGGTGATGGCATTGTGATTGTCTCTATGCGGGAAACCAACAAATGGGTATATTATGGGGGTATGTTGCATTGGAGGGGCGTTTCGGAGCGGTGATACCCAGATAGTTGATTCAATCAAAGGCGTTCAAATTTCACGTTCCCGTTGCGACAGACATACCTAAGTAAGTCGCGTCGGCCATCCATTCTCTTCAATGCTATACATTAGCCTGTTGGCCTCGAGGCGAAGAGAATCGTTGATGCATTGTGCGTTTTGATAGTCACAGGACGAATCTTCGAGTATCTCAAGCTTCAAAGATTATAGAGCTCCAGTACCAACTGCGTCCTCCTCTCCGCCCCCATCTGTACCCCCCCCCTCCTTCTACGCGAAAATTCACCAAACACGAACCCTTACTATTCGCGGAAGGGGACAAGAGCTTGATAAGGGCGTTCATTGGCATGCCGGAGATTAGCGAGAGGTCTCATCCATCTACCAAGTCTCTCAACCAACCTCATCATCCCCAGCTTATCCTTCCATACAATAGCCCCATCCGCAATAGCCCTATATTCGAAAACCTCTACAGCTCTAGACAAAAGCATGCAAGGCAAGTCCCTTTTTCTCACAATACCACCAACTCATACAAGATCCAACGATGTAAAAAAAAATTCCTTCCTCCAGGTCATTCTCTCGCTCTCGCTCGCACCTTGTGACTGGCTTTTTTCATCTGATGCTTTAAATGAGGGTACTGTGCGATAAACCCATCGGGATAGTGCTGTTTGTTCTCGTCTTTTCTAATCCCATGGGATGGTTGATAGTGGTTACTTGTGTATCATCCTAGCTTATAGATCCCTAAAAAGGGAGTCTGGAACACGCATCAATTTCCGCTTCGAACAACGGCACCTTTGAGAAATCTCCTATGCCCCTCATGGTTTTCCCGCGAATGAAGATATTATCTTGGGAGGACATTAATTTCCTTCCGCCCCCAAGCGAAAGACTCTGAAAATTCTCAGCAAGAACACTGGTACTGCCAGGACAGATTTTATATAAGATTCTTGCATGATTCTAACCTGTTCGATTTACAAAAGACATTCGAAACTCAGATGATGTTGGTAAACTGGAACACGTTATACGGTGCACCATACCCACAACTGTGGCCCCCTGGGTTAGGGTTTAGGGTTATGGGTGAGGTGGTCTTGGATGGGCGATGTTAAAATCAGGGGAATGGCTGGGGCGAGGGATGGGGAGTCTACATGTGAATAACATAGTATGAGCATTTCATAAATATCCAACCGGGGGAATTAGCTACTTACCTTCCCCCCTTTCCTCTCGGAAAGCTCAGAGGTCCTACGGTCTTGAATCTGTACATTCAGGCATGCCAACTCTTCTTTCCGCCCCTCTCCCCTTCCTCAACTCTCAACCCCCCCCCACAAAGCCCTCCCCCCTCTCCTGCTCCTCGGCCAGCGCTTCCAACCGCGCCATTAGCGCTTCCACACCCATATCCCGAGCTTGATAAGACTGTGGGGTTTGGCGTGTCCGAGGCCGAGGGTCCTGGGGAAGGCCGAGGGATTGCGGGGTTGAAGGCTGAGAGAAGAAAGGGGAGTATTGAGAAGGGAAGTCGTGGCGGAGGGTTTCCACGTCCAGAGTTCCGGCTCGGTGTGCTGGGTCGTTTTTCTGCGTTGGTGCGTTTAGGCGCGCCAGCTGTGGGGTCTTTGAAGGGGGGATGTGGATGTGGTAGGTCGGGAGTTGTTCGTCGGGAGACGAGAGCTGGTACTGGTGGACTAGGAATTTGTTCTGGTGAGCTGGGAGTTGGTCGTCGTGGCTTACGGTTTTGGATTCGTGGATCAGACGGTGATTTTGGTCGGGAGCCGCGGGATCGAGCTTGTGATTGGTGTGGTAGTGTTGGGTTTGGCGGGAGGGGGATAGAGCGGCGAGGGCGAGGCGCCAGGGGATGCAGGACATCTTTGCTGGTGGTAGTTGGGTTTTCTTCGATAAGTGGGTTTTGTGAGGGTGGGGACGATGGGAAGCAGGGAGATCTTAGATTGAGAGTTTTGTAGGTTATGGACGATGAGAGCTGGAGTTATAGGCTTGACAATGAGAGATATGGATCCGGGTTCCTGACAAAGGGATAGACGAGTTTGAGATACGATGGGACAATAGATATATGCATATTCGAGGTAAAGCAAAGCGACTCTTCCACAGGACAGTAATGTATTACAAGCTCGAATCGAAAAGCAATCCACCGCAAGCTCTGAATGCCGACATCGGCGTATTTGTAGATCTGTTCAGTCGACTCACCTACTTAAACCCCCCTTCAGGCGTTATACCCCTCCCTCCTCAAATCCCCATCCAACCTGTCCATATCCCACTCCTCAGCAAGTACCTCCAGTCTCACCGTGAGCGTTTCGACGTCCTTTTCCGGAGCATCTCTGCGAAGTTCTCCGTCTTGTCGACTCTGGATCTCGTCTTGATGGAGTTGGTAGCTGGCGTGATAAGGGACTTCGTCCCGGTAGAGCTGGACGGGGGCGAGGTCGTATTCGGGCTCGGGGTAAGTGGGAGTTGTGGGACGGCGTCTGGTGGGCCGGGATGGGAAGCAGCCCATCGTGAAGGTTTGTAAGGATTTTGGTGGGCGTTTGTTGAGATGATAGGTGTATTTATCGGAGAGGAGGGGTTTGAGTTTGGGAAGAGAGGGTTTGAAAGTGGTAGAGGTTTTGATAATTGAAAGTGGAATGAGAGAAGACATGAGTGATGAAGCGGAAAATCGGACAATAATGTGTTCCAGTTTTAAGTGTTCATTGAAGATTAGAAACAACGAAATGGGACAATATGTGTTTGGTGTTGACATCGATATTAATTAGGAAACTCGTATCTCGTATTCTAAGCAACTAAAGCAAGCCGTCCTGGGCTTCGACTCTCCTTCGGGACTCCGTCAAATTTTCCCTCAGACTCACCTAGTAGTACTCATCATATTCCCGTTCTCGACGCCTCTCCCTTTGTCTTTCCCCTCCTCCAAGATCCCTGGCAAATCTGCCCATGTCTTGATGTTCATGAAGCTCCGCGAACCTCGACCCCACCTCTGGCGATTGACGACAACACGCCACTGGTTCCTCATCATGGTCCCGATGGCGTCGGTGTGATGGCATAGGCCCGAGCGTATTGTCATAATTATAGGTGGAGCGCCGGGAAGGGCGTGACGGCGTGCAGCCCATGCTTGTTGTGGGGAGTGATTTCTTGTGTGATTGGGGAGATGAGAAGCTGGGTGTAGGTGAGTAGCTGAGCGTAGTTCAAAAACGAAGAAAAAACGAAGGAAGCAAAACGTGATTAGGAGCCTTTATAGAAAAAGTTGAGACATGGACAATTATGGGCGCTGGGTCCTGACAATCAAATGTCCATAAACAGGAGAGCATTGAAGCTGTAAGGTTCCTGGACAATCCAATTGACCCATTCGACCCCTTAGCTATGTCGAAATCCTGGTCTAGACCTACCTACTAAACTTGTGAACTTGCATGATTATGTGACTCTTATTTGTATTTGGAATGGTGTACTATCGATGTGTAGAAATTGATGATGCAAAAATAAACTATCATGATAATTCAACGGACCCATCCCGACTCTCTAGCGCATAGCCATGAACCAATGTACATCCCAAAAGATTGAGACTCACCTCTTATTCCGGCCAAACTACATGCCTTCCTTTGCCTCCATGTTCGACCATTCTCTCCATCGACGCCTGATGCTCCGCCAGAACTTCTAGAGCACCTTGCAAAGCTTCTGGATTGAACTGCCCACGCTCTTTCTGCTGCGTGTAAGGATCTAGATTTGATTGTTGCTCTTGGGCGCGAGAAGGCACTGGAGCAACGGTGTAGTTGTCGTTGCGGTCGTACGTCTGGTGTGCATGCCAGACTTGAGAGTGAGAGCGCGGTGGAGTTGGGGGCGGCAGCTTGGGCCGCGAGGGAAAGCACCCCATCGTTGCCCAGGTTGAGATCTATTCCTATCGAAGTTGATTGAGTTGTCTGAGAGTGATAGGTTGCTTGGGGATGGAAAATAAAACCAGAGGAATGAAGATGGACAAGAGTCTTGTAGAGGTTGGTAGGGAACTGGCTCGAAATTAAATGGTAGTGTCGACAAAGAACAATATGTATTTAAATCTCGACAATGGATCGCATTGTTCCGGTCTTGAACAATAGGATATCAGCAATCAGGCACTGGGACTTGTTTGAATAGATGTCCAGCCAATAAATTTATGTTAGATAATAAAGTATAGAACAATGTGATGATTGACCTACAAGTGAAGTTGGCAATGAGATAATCGTTGAACGTCCAAGCTGCATGGCTATCTATGCGTACATTCTGATTATACTGTCAGTCACTGACTCATAATCCCTATCTTCGCCAAGATATGCATCGAGTATCATACCTAGATCGTCTCCTTCAACCTGCGCAGTTTGATCTTCATCTGCAGCTCTTTCGCTACATTGGGTTCCATGATCGTCACTGTTGTGGTCGGAATTATGGCTACCTTCAGTGTTTGTAGCATCTCCTGACGTTGCGATTTTGAAACTGCGTTCTGCAAGCCTGATCTTACACTCCCTCCTGCACACCTCTAGCGCAACCTTCACATCCTCCTTCAGCCAGTTGTCCTTATTCCCTTGCTTGAAAATTTCCCTCTCAATTCCTGCGTATCTTTGCCGAATGCTGTCCTCCTGCTCACGTTCGCACTGAGCACAGAAAGGATGCTCGAGCGTAATGGAACTGACCACCTCGTTTTTATTGCCGCGGCATTTGTTATCTTTATACGACCAGCCACGGAGACACGAACGAAAAAGAGAGTAGTGAGGGTAATGATCACAGGCTCCATCGTTAATTTTGGTGACTTTGCACATCGTGAAGAATGTGGTGATGTTTAGTTGGGTTCCGAGGATTAGTGCTTTGCGTTCAATAAAGATGCTCGAGCAAGACTCGCCGAGTAATTGATGAAGTCCGTAAAATTTCCAAAAATAGGAAGGCTTCTGTCTTCTTGATGGATAGAGCAGAACGTGATCTCATATACCCAAAGCAGTATCCATAATGAGTGCATTGCTTGACGTCGGATGATTCTTTATGCGTGCAGCACAATAAAACATTACTACTGCTCTTCTCTTTGGCTCCTTTATCCTTTCTTGAAAGGAACAAAGCCAATTCTTGACCTCCAGATCCTGCTTTATTCCCTTCCCCAGTGCACAATATCATTCTTCCATTGTGACCTTGGTGTACCTTGTTCCTATGCGTCTCCTTCTCGCCCCTAAGTACATATAAAGTCTTTACAAGTCTCTTATCAACCTTCATATCATCAAACACGTCACGTATATCTGGTCAGTGCAGCCACTCACACGGACATCACACCTCAGCAAGCCATCCAATTTTCCAAACGAACTTGAATATTCAGTTTAGATATATAATGTGCGACTCCATCGAGCTCTACGACGATTCTTGGTATAGTTCGAATGCTCTTTACACAATGCCGATGCCCGGGGAGTGTGTCACAATGGAAACTTACGTCAAAGCCCTCTGTACACTTGCTTTGGGGGCCTGGATGTCTTTCAGCGCTATCTTGCTCCTATATTTCAAGCTCAAGGATACTTACCAAGCATGGCAAAGGCCCCGACGAGACCGGGAGAGCCCCTTCTCATATATCTTTATGGCAGGCGGACAACCTTTCGAGAGAAAGCCTAGTCCCAGGAGGAATTATGTCACCAAGGATGTCCAGTGGGATAATTACCGTGCCGAGAAACGGAGAAGAGTTTTCTAGGGGATCACTGGCGAATAAGACGTATCTGGCGAGTGGTTCTTGGGGAAAGATATAACGTAAGACTTGGACCGAATTCAGCGATTGTATCTCTGTTTGATTCCCTCGTTAAGTAAACAATGTTTTATATCCTCTCATAGTAATTTTTCTCCGGGAATCTTTGAATCAGGTTGAAGGATTAGGATTTCTCCCCCATCAACATATAGTGTTCGTACTTAACCAATTTCTTAAAAATTTTCCCGACCCTCAAGAGTCAATATCAACCCAGTCTCACTTAGTATATGAACAACTGTCAATACTCACACAGAACCACAAATAGAGGACCCCATAGGGAATGGGTGCGGTGGTGTTCGTTGCTCCACGGCCACCTCGAAGGAGACGATTCAATGCTTCTTGACAGTTCCAAACAGCCTTGACGGATAACCAAGTTGGATGCTATTCTGTCGAAGTTGGACAGTCTACTATCAAAGACATCTTGGCCTTTGAAGCAGGAACGCCGGGCTTGCTGCAAGGCCTGAGTAGACGAACGAACATAACAGGCCCGACGCTAGACACCTGGATGTCTAGAGCAGAAATTCTGGCTTGAATAGACCATTGAATATACCGGATTCGACAGCGAAGCTAGTAGTCGATTACAGGATTTTACTGCTCTTGTTGCCAGCTCCTTTTCGAACTATGTTGCAGTATTCGGCCCCGTCAGCTACCATGCGAAACAGTGACTAAACATTTAGATGACTGGAAAAACAAGCGCAATCTTTCGATGAGGCAAATGTCAAAATCAAAGCTGCTACACGAATGAGTGCTGGGCCACCAGTCATAACGGTGGGCTGGTAGCCGGTCATAACGGTAGCCGGATGTTGCAATAGACTTAGTGCTTTGCAATCATCAAAAGCCCCGACATCAATCAAAACGATCATGTTTTGACTCATATGGGACTGTCTACATTTGGAGATATGTGCGTCGCTTTGGAATCAAACACTCTAGTGTCGAGCGATACAAGTACAACGGTTGCGGATGCGGATATCGAGCGTACCGAAAGGTGAGGGGTGGAGCGAAGTTTAATTCGCCATTAACTCCGTGAAGTTCTCCATCATGCTCTGTACAAGATTTCATTTCATTTGTTCTTAAAATAAGTGATAAACTTCGAGTTTTTTTCAAGACTGCAGTGACTGCAAGTGAAGTTTACGCGCTTCAAAAGTTGATGCAAAGTTCAAGAACGAAATGATCAGAGACTAGAAATTTCTGATCTCATTTTCGTTGACTTTGAGAGATGAATGACGCTTTTCATTCAAGCGAATTTCGAGAAAGAGTACAGAAGACTTCAAAAAGTTATTCTGCATATGTCGATCAGCAATTCAGACAAAATAGAAAGTTTTTCAAAGAAAATCTCTTGACGATTGTTTTCTCAATATGAAATTCGTGAACACGTCGAATACGCTATCTCAAATATTCAACTCCCTCGGCACTTAAATCGAAAAGAGTCTCAAAGTTATCGTGACACTCTATTCCACACATCCAGCGCCGGCAAGCAGATCCGCAGCCCACAGAACGATCATCATCGACGCGTCAGCTTCGTCCTGCCCACAGACGCCCGACCTGATAGCCCTCAGTACTTCGAAGACCCTGCGCATAAAAGTGCCGAGAAGGCGAGGAGGCAAACAGACGAGCATTTACTGAGCTAGTACAGGGAAAAGCCGAGACAATACGAGTGTGCTGGTCCGGACGATGAGCGACTCTCAAGGAAATTTGACAGATCTGACTACGTAAATGATGAGGATGATTATCGCATCAGCTCCCCCACTCACTCCTGGCTCCTCTCTTCACTACGGGCACCTTACTTCTGACTGCCCAATCCACCTTGGCTCCCATTCACGGTACCTGCTCTCACGGTACCTGCTGTCACGGTGCCTGCTGTCACGGTACCTGCTTTCACGGTACCTGCTCTCACAGTACCCATGCCATCTTTCACGGTACCTGCCTCGAATAAGTCGGAATAAATTCCGAGTATTCAAATCAGGATCTCATTATTGTCGAAATTACTGAAGATCATTTCTGAAATCCCCACGGCGTGCAGACGAGATATTCCAATCTCCATGTTTAATTTGAGCATAGAATATAAACAACCCAGGCAGGTATGCATGACTTAGAAAGCGAATTAAGGTCGTGTCAAATCAAGGGACATAAAAGCTTAAAGCACAAGATCGAGCGTGTACCCGGGAGAGGTATATATATATACTCAGAAAGTATACACCTTCAAAAGATCCAGGAAGCGTATACCCTGGAATTGTATTATACCCTCTTAAACGTGATTTCATGGATACGTATAACAATACCGAGTAAGGCTACTCAGACTCAAGCACAAACATGCTCCGTATCTCATGGTGACGCAAGAGCAAAAGCACCTCCGATTACAGTAATCAATCGTTAGACTTCCCCTTCCACTTATGGGGGTCGATGCTCCTGAAACAATGCTTGGAGCACCACACTTTCGTCACAGCAATGTACCAACGAACACGGCTAATGTGATACAGAATCTCGTAAGTATGGCATTGTCTGGCCCCGGAAACATAGCTATCAGCCTGCTTGAGTCATGTTGTTGGCGCACAACCAGTAAGGATCTGGATCGATGGACTATAGAAAAATTGATTCTACCAGGTGCGACCTATCATCATCCAGCCACGCCATGCCCGCATAGCGAATTTCAATGAACTGTACTCGGAATCCACAACACAACATATTTTTCTGGCCCGACCACAACCTCATGCTTCTTCCACCGCCCCTAGAAATGAGGGGTGTTTAAAGCCATTCCCATCAACAAACCAGCGATCAACCCAGCACAAGGTAGGGTGAGCACCCATCCACAGAAGATGTACGCCAATTGTTTCCAGTTGACCGCGGCAGCGTCAAAGTTCATCAACGCCACACCGACAAGCGCACCAGTAAGACACTGGGTAGTCGAGACAGGAAGAGCCAACTGTGAAGCGAGCAAGACGGTGATGGCAGCGCCGAGTTCAACAGAGAAGCCTCGGATAGGACTGACGCGCGTGATTCGGTTACCTAAGGCGCGGATGATATGGTATCCGAAAAACCAGAATCCGGCGCCGAGGAGGAAGCCGGCGATGACCAGGATCCAGACAGGTGTGTCGGCCTTGCTGGTGACTTGGCCCGTCATGAAGGTATTGTAGGCAGCGACCCAGGGTGCAACGGCGTTGGCGACGTCGTTGGAACCATGAGCGATGGACATCATCATGGCGGAGGCGACTTGTGCGTACGTCCAGAGATGCTCGACCTTGTTATCGTAGATGGCGGCATGAGAGTGGATGGAATGGAGAAGTCCTGCATCGAAGGTGACGCAGTCTTTGGTAACCCCGCGGAGGAAGATGTACTTGACCCAGGCGAAAGCACGAGCAGGATGGTAGATAGACTTCCCATTGGTGGGGCCCAGGAATTTCTCGCGGGGTTCCATGAGAGCAGAAGGACCCAATGAAGAGTCATCTGACGCTGCCTTCTCGTCGGTCGGGGTGGACACATCAACGCCCTTAGACGAGATCATCTGTGTATCGTATGGTGAAGTCGATGCGGTAGAGCCGTCGGATGGATGCGCGAGCTTGGCACTGCCCGAGTAGTCCTTGACGACCGTCGTGCTCTTTGACGGAAAGTAAAGCGGAGGGTTTTCGCGCCACAGTAGCGGGCCCAATGGCACATGCCATACTCGGACACGTGTGTCTTCGCGGACCAGACGACGATGTAAGTATGGAATGAGAAAGGCGCATGTAAACGCGAGCACACCGAAGAAGACACCTAGGATGATGCCGACGGCCTTACCAGCGCCAAATTCTGCCAATGAATCGCCGTTGGGAACTTCGACGACCATGAAGAGTGCCAATACGGCCGCGGTGAAGGAGAGGTAGACTGGTATGAGACGCATAGCCCACTTGAAAGGGTCCTTGCGCTTAAGGATGCCGAACTTAATGGTACCAAATATGATAGCGGCAAAGCAACCGGCGATTAGTGGTGCAATGGCCCATGACGCGGCTATCTGGGACACACTCCCCTTTTTCCACCCCCATTGCACTTTGGCGCCCGCAGCAATCCCGGCACCAACGAGGGCACCGACAACGGTTTGCGTGGTAGAAACAGGAAAGCCAGATCTCGTGGCAAAGATGAGCCAGGTCGCGCTGCCGAATTCGGTGCAGGCCATGGTCAGGATCAGGGTAGCTGGCTTGGCGTTGAAATGCTTGATATCGATGACATTGCTCTTGATAGTGCCAGTCACCCGCGATCCGAGGGCGACGGCGCCGACAAACTCAGTGATCATGGCCAAGACACCGACTTGTGGCATTGTGAGAGTGCGCGCGGCCACGGAGGTGGCGTAAGAGTTGGCAACATCGTTGGCCCCATTTCCAAAGGAGCTTACGCAGAAGGCGATAGAGATCAAGGCAATGATCCACGAATACTTTTCGAGGACAGCCATTTCTGGGTGCGTTTGGATGAAGCAGATAGATCAGAGAAGCGTGGGAGGCTTTGTCGAGGCGGGAGTCCAAGATTCCACGACGCATTGATACAGAGGCAGTCATTGTTATATAGCCCTGATGGCCGCAGATTTTCGTGAAATTTCCATCTCTACTGCGTACGCCCAAAAGTAGTACACGATGAAGCACTTGAAGCAGTATCTGACCAAAGACGAGGATGCATCTGAGAACGTGCTCATGGATGCTCGTCATCAAAGGCGTGAGACTGTGCCCTTGGCAGCTTGGTATTTTCACGCTCGTGGGATTTGATACCACCCTTTTCCCCCAAAGTAGCTAGACCTTCTTGTGGCCGCAGCGTCGTACTAGAACCGCTGCATCCATCAGTCTGGACCTCGTAAGCGGCCAATGACAACCAGATAGGTTTCGGTAATAGCTGATCGCGTCGACACCTCCCGAGTGTCTATCTTGTCACCACGCCCAGCCCGCCAAGAATGCCGTCATTCCACGCGCGAGCCCCTAACACAGGCTGACCAAAGTGCATCACATCACACCACATGGCATTCGGCAAGACCATCCTTGGCTCCAAGCCCTTGGCTCTTGGCACGTTGTCCCGACATATGCGTCCTTGCTCAGCTCCAACAGCCGCGGAAACACCACCGCTGAGAAGCCAAGACAATAAGAATCACATGTCACTACCTGCCAAGGTTGATCTGGATCAACCCGCTATACCCTGTAGAAAGGACGTTCGCCAACCTTTTGCGCCGCAGGGATACTAGCGTTAGTCGCCACTCTTGAAATCGCCCATCGAATCAACCTATCTAACAATGAAGTGAGCCGATCTCGAGATGAATCTCGAGATGAGGAAAGCTAGATGCGCGCCACAAGCGTTATCCGTACCTCGCCCTAAGCTCATCTAAGCTTAGGGCGGGGTACGGATACATGAGCCAAAATCTATTGAACGACATGGGAGCGTCAACATTTGCCTCCACCGGCGAAGTCTAGCTCAGCGGCCCCATTCCTGGCATTCGCCAAACGGAGGAAGACGCGCTCACAACCCGTCCTGGTCGAACAGGACAAAACACTCCACGTGAGAGAGCAGCCTTAGGCGTAGAAACCGTGATCCGCCAAGGAGTGATCCGCCAAGTATAACGTCCCTGAGTAGCCCTGGAGGAGTCTCGGGGAGGCCGCTTTCTGGCGAGGCCTATTGGTTGTACAGCAAGGGTAAAATAGCAACTGCGTCTAGGGGGGGCGCGTGTTCCGATCATTCGATGACAAACTTCTGGCCTTTCATAAGAGGATAAACACTGCCATGGCGTGATTGTAGTGTGTTCCCTACGAGATTGTGGGGTCAAAAGCTGTCGCCTCTCGGAGTGGCGGAGCGCACTTGGCAAGCTTGGCGAGCTTGGCGAGCTTGGCGAGCTTGGCGCTGAAATACCGCTTATCGGCACTCGATCTCACAAATTCACAATGTTGTTGGTCCTTTCTGGTTCGGCTTTGTCATGTTGTCTCTCGCGTCTCCATTTTGTCGGTCGACATTTTCGTCATCTCTTTCGAAGCACTTACCTACTTCGTCATACAACCGCCAAGTCTTAGCGATGCCGATCAAAATGAGAGCGGCATCAGGTATAACATCGTCCTTCGTCCCGTGTTTCCGAAGAAGTCGAATCCGACAGCACGTGATAATCACGATCCCGTCCATCTTTGCAGCTTTCCATCCAGAAAGCTAGACGACGTCTTTCTATCCTATTCAGAAGACATCCTCCTTCCACACCGTCAATCCATTTCTCTCCTTAACATGGGTACCTCAAAATTTACCAAGCAAGCTTACCCTAGCCATCCCTTCCTACTACCACCAAGTCAGATCTTTGATCAACTAGGCACAAACCACGAAAAGGGCTTAAGCCAGCTCAAGGTTCAGGAGGCCCAAAAAATCTATGGACCAAACAAGATTGAGGGAGAAAGTGGAGTGAAATGGTACTCAGTCCTCCTCAAGCAGATCAGCAACGCCATGATCCTCGTGCGTACTCCCCAAGTCAAAATGATGGCGAAGCACGCTCAATGCACAGCCAATTGGTCATGCATACCAGAAGAGGGCCATCGTAGTTGCTCGCAAATTAAAAAAGACTCGTGCTAATGGCACATCCAGGTTCTTGTCCTCGCCATGGCCCTTTCCTACGGTGTGACAGACTTCATCGAAGGCGGCGTCATCACCGCCGTCATCATCCTCAACGTTGCAATCGGATTCTACCAAGAATTCCAAGCCGAGAAGAAGATGGACTCTCTTCGTTCGCTCTCCTCGCCCTCTGCATCCGTCCTTCGAGATGGTGTTATCGAGACTGTCCCTTCGACTGAAATTGTCCCGGGGGAAATCGTCCAAATCAAGACCGGAGACACCATTCCTGCCGACTTGAGACTTGTTGATGCCATGAACCTCGAATGTGATGAGAAAATATTGACTGGAGAAGCAATTCCTGTAGCGAAGGACGTGAATATCGATTTCTCGACCAATGATGAGCTGTCGACCGGTCTTGGTGATCGTATGAACATGGCCTATTCCTCCTCTACTGTCTCTAAAGGGCGAGGTCGTGGCATTGTCGTCTTCACTGGTATGTACACCGAAATAGGCAAAATCGCCGAGTCAATGCAAAGCAAGCAACGCAAAGCCGGACGATCTATGTCTTCCAAGCATAGCAATATGCAACCAGTAAAAGGGGCCGCGCTCCTTGTGTGGGATGGCCTCGGAGCTTTCCTTGGCCTTACAACAGGGACACCCTTGCAGAGAAAATTGAGCAAACTTGCTTATACTCTCTTTGGATGTGCGCTTATTCTTGCTGTTATTGTGTTTGGTGTAAATCGGTTCAATGTCACGAATGAGGTCGCCATATATGCAATCTCGACAGGTGTTTACCTCTATCACTAATACTGTTACTGCCATCTTATGTTAAGCACATCTCAGGTATCGCGATCATCCCAGAATCTCTCGTTGCTGTCCTGACCATCACGATGGTGGTCGGTATGACACAGATGCGCAAACGCCGCGTTGTCATTCGCCAACTCAGCGCTCTCGAAGCTCTTGGGGGTGTGACCAATATATGCTCAGATAAGACCGGCACCCTTACCCAGGGCCAGATGGTGGCTCGAAAGGTATGGATCCCGGACTCTGGGATCTATACCGTGGATGGAGCAAAAGACTTGAATCCAGAGAAAGGTACCCTTAGCTTTTCAAGTAACCCAACGAGCAAGTCCTCCACCCAAAATGACGAGAAAACCGCGCTAGAGAAGGCACCGACGGAAACACCAGATATCACCCCGCAATTCGAATCCTTCCTCCAATCAACCGCACTGTGCAACCTCGCTATTATCTTCTACGACGATCAGAAAAACGAATGGAAAGCAATCGGCGACCCCACCGAAATCGCACTGCAAGCGTTCGCCCATAGCCTCAACTACGGCAAGAAATCTCTCGAAGAATCCCACGGCTGGAGACAGCAGGCCGAATATCCCTTCGACAGCGCCATCAAGCGCATGTCAGTCATCTACGCTAAAGACAGCTTATACCACGTCTTCACCAAAGGCGCCGTTGAGCGCGTCCTCGACCTCTGCACCTCTATCTCCACCCCTTCCAACCCCACTCCCATGACGGAAGAAAAGAAATCTCTCATACTCAACCAAGTGACCCTCCTAGCCGAACAAGGCCTTCGCGTGATGGCAATCGCCAATCGTGTGCTCTCCTCCCCCATCGATACACACTCGCCACCAATCCGCGAAGAGATTGAATGTAACCTCACCTTCCTCGGCCTCGCCGGCCTCCACGATCCCCCGCGCCTAGAAACAAAAGCCGCAGTTCGCGAATGCTCTGAAGCAGGCATCAAAGTCCACATGCTGACCGGTGACCATCCATCCACCGCCGCCGCTATTGCCAGAGAAGTCGGTATCCTCCCCTCTCAATCCACGATCTCGTCCCTCCCGCGCAGCACAGCCGACTCCATTGTCAAAACAGCCGCGGAATTTGACGCCTTATCCGACTCCGAGATTGACGGTCTCCCCACCCTCCCCCTAGTAATCGCCCGCTGCGCACCGTCTACTAAGACTCGCATGATCGCCGCCTTACACCGGAGAAAAGGCTTCTGCGCCATGACCGGCGATGGCGTCAACGATGCCCCCTCGCTACAAGCCGCCGATGTAGGCATAGCCATGGGTATCACCGGCTCCGACGTGGCAAAAGGCGCCGCGGACATCGTCCTCACAGACGACAACTTCGCATCCATCGTCAGCGCCATCGAAGAAGGCCGGCGCATGTTCGATAATATCCAAAAATTCGTGCTGCATCTCCTAACCGCCAACGTTGGGGAGGTCGTTCTCCTGATAGTAGGCCTGGGATTCCAGGATGAGAGTGGCCAGAGTGTTTTCCCACTGTCGCCGCTACAAATCCTCTGGATCAACATGCTCACCTCATCTTTCCCCGCGTTTGGTCTCGGCCGCGAGGGAGCGTCTTCCGACGTCATGAAACGCCCCCCTCGGGACTCGAAGCGAGGCGTCTTCACCTTGCAAATCATCGTCGATATGGCCATCTACGGGCTCATAATGGGCGCGTGTACACTCCTCACCTTCGTCATCATCGTCTATGGTCCCGGGGAAGGCAACCTCGGAACGGATTGCAACCGCGAATACTCTTCCTCCTGCGACATCGTCTTCCGCGCTCGCGCGGCCGTATTCGCGGAAATGACGTGGCTCATCCTCGTTAGCGCATGGCAGTTCAAGTCTTTACGAAGGTCAATGTTTAGCTTGGACCCCGAGGGCACGGGCAGAGACAGCAAATTCCCCTTCTTCAGAGACGTCTACGCCAACAGATTCCTCTTCTGGGCTGTGGTTAGCGGTGCACTTTCTGTGTTCCCTGCTGTTTATATTCCAGGGTTGAACACGGCTGTTTTCAAGCATTCGGGTATTGGGTGGGAGTGGGCACTTAGTTTCGGAGCTGTTCTCGTTTTTGTAGTGGGGGTTGAGGGTTGGAAGGGTCTCAAGAGGGCGTTTGGATGGTTTGACGATGTGAACAAATTTGAGGAGCAGGACGGGTTTGGTGTTGGGCATGAAATACTGAGCTCAACGCGGAGTCTTTCGAAGATTAGGACGGACACGGGGAGAAGCATTACAAGGGTCGAGAGGGGGACTGGTGTTTAGTGGCACCCTAGAGTAGAATAAAAGGTTGATGAACAAATGCAATAAAACCTGGCACCTCGTTATAGCGATTTGTGGTATAACGATATTCCGGATAGAATTTCTTGTATCCACTGACTTTTGGCCTATATTCGGTAACCCCGTACACACTCCTATCGACCTACCATTCCTCTCCAGCTTTAGTATTCTGTCTATCTCCATTGACATCGTCCATTCCAGTCCGGACCGGCTCCTGAAGGGATGAATAATAAATGAGGGGGACAAGATAAAATAATGAGCGCGAGCCTGGACGCTCTCCCAATTCCAAGATAAAATAATCCTCTTCCCTGCCTCGCTAATAACTGCCCACAAGACCGTACATCCATCACGCTCATCCCACACCTGTGCTCTCCGACAATGTAGCCGGCAGCCAGCGAATGCAAATCCCATCGGCGCCGCCACCTCCCGACGCACTCGGCCCTTCGCTTTCAAGGACCGCTTCTGACGACTCTTTCCCACCGTGGGTGTTTGCTCTCTTGGCCCGGAGTTGCTGCCATCTTCTCAATTGAGCCGAATTCTATTCTCCCTTGAAGCTCGATCTCGTTTGGTCTCATTCTCTGCTGCTCTGGAGTTCAGTGACACCACTCAGACGGATATCGAGGTTGGATTAGGAGGGTAGTGATACTGTGTTGGTTTATGAGTTCGCTTTTGTGGAGCAGGAGCGTGTGCTACTCGAGTCGAAGTCTCGCCCGGCAATTGAGTATCATGGCCGGACACTGAAATACGTGAGTTGGACTGATGGATGATATTGATATTCGAGGGGTCGGGGTTTCGAGTTTGTCTGCAACTTTCCAGAGGCAAGCATGACGTTTATGCTTTGTCGTCCCTCACCGCCATCATGCTGATGTATTATTGTATTTTGGCGGACTGGCACACTCAGAGAGACAAGCGCAGCTTTTGAACCCACTCCATCCCCAAAACCTCCTCCGCAGTCGCCCTCTCCCCAGGCTCATACCTCAAACAGCCTTCCAAGAGCAACCGCAGCCCAACCTGGTCCTCTTCACTCAGCTGCTCGGCCTTCTTTGCAGCCGGTGGCGTTGACCTCATCCTCCCGATCCTCACTGCTAGCGGCTTGACCTCTTGATACTCCTCTGTCAAATCCTCAATCTTCTTCCTCCCGTCCTCGTAATATTCTCCTCTCGCTTCCCACTTCCACCACCATCGCTCCGGTAGCCGTCCGAGGGTGTCCACGATTTCCGAAAGTACGTCATCGGTGGTGGGCATGAAGCCCTCGAAGAGGGATTTGTTGTTGAAAAGCGCGAAGACTGTGCATGCAAACGCCCACATGTCGGTTGGCTGGTCGACGGGCTCACCGAGGAGCGCTTCTGGCGCTTGGAGGAGGATCGGGGTGTGCCATTTCGTTCGTAGTTCGGCGGCGAAGGAGGCTTCGCCAAAATCGAGGATCGAGATATTATTCGTGGGGGGTTTGCCCAGTTTCAGAAGGATTGCTGGGGGCACTGCATACAGGGGCGCGTCTGGCTCGAGCGGGTTATTGTCGTTGCGATTTATAACTTGCTTAATGGGGGTGCCTATGTAGGAGTAGAGTTTCTCGATAGGCCAAGAGTCGAGGTTAGGTAGTCTGAATGCGATATTTCTGAGGTGGACGTCTGACGTGTTGTAAGTTAGTAATGCCAGCTAGATAAAAGACCTTTTTTTATTATAGTGAAGGCTTACTTACCTCCATGGATAATACCGCAAGAATGTATATCAGCCAAACCGAGAGCTAATTGCACAGTGACTCTTCGTGCAATATCGAGCGATAGAAGGTCGCAATCGAAAGATTCTTTCACATCTGAGACAGTTGGGCCAAGGATCTCGGTGACGAGGCATCTGTGGTTGCCATTTGGTCCTCTTATGGAAAAGTCATTGAGAAGAGACGAAACAAACATGCGGCCTGGATGGAGGGGATTATTCTGATGGATTATTTCCAGCACCTGTGACTCTGAGCTACGCTCTGAGGCGGTCGCTGTGAAAACCTTCAAAGATACGTATCTGTCTGCGGCAGAGTCTCTAGCCAGCCAAACGGTGGAAAAGGCGCCATACCCTAATTTGTGGACGATGCGATACCGACCTTGACAGTACTCGTCGCCTAGCTTGATCGGGTGATAGCCACCTGGGCGGTAGGCTTCGAGGTTCTCAACGTCGTCCTGCCAACGGTAGACCGTTTGGTGGGTTGGAAAAGCGGAGCTCATGGCTTTGATTGGGCTAAAGATTCGCCTTGTCAAGGGGGACGCAACCCTAAGAAAGGCCAGACACATGCTTTGGTTAAAAGAGATAAAAGAGAGCACCTTCTTCAACTACATCCACCATGTTCAGAAGACCTTCGGTAACTCCAATTTCTGGTAACAAGACTCCTAGAAAGGAGCTTTCTTTGCTCACCAAAAGTGAAATATCAGGACAAGCTAAATTAGGCCTTACTCGTACATCCACCCAAATAGCACGATGTTTGGACGTTCCCCGAAGCATCGTTCGAAGCGTTTTGGAAGGCTTCAAACAACACCCTCCGGAGCTAACAAACTCAGATCAGGAAGGCCCTTATCAATTACATCTCGAGAAGTTTAGAATACTGTTACGTCAGTTACGATCGAAGCTCAAAATCACCTGAAGACAGCTGAAAAAGAGCATCGGGATCGATTTGAACCCGAGAACTCTCAACGCAACACTACAAGCTCACGGAATTTCTCATTGACTAGCTCTTCGGCGAGCGAAATTAACATCTGAAGTTGCTCTGCTTCGATTAAAATAAGCTGAAAAGCATAAGAATTGAACCGTGAATCAATGAAGCAATGCCATCTGGTCGAATGAAACATTCGTGACTCAAGAAACAGGTAAAGCACGAAAATGACTCTTTGAAACCTTTGATCAGAAATGAGATAGAAACAAAGTAACAGAAATCTTCAAAGAAATTCGACACCCAGAATCCCTCGAAAACCCCCGTAACGAATACGTCAGTGAAGACGAAGGCAACAAAATCACCTGCGACGGGCCCCTCCCTTCCTTCCAACTCCCTACCCCTTACAGCGTCATGCCGCCCCGCTCCGACTTTCAAACCAATCAGCAACTCTACGCCGTCCAACTCAACGGCGGCCTCCTGGGCGCCAACGCCGGCGGCTACTGCCACCGCAGCGACGCCCTTGACCCAATCGGTACCTTCCCGGTCCAAACCTTCTGGTTCTCCGACGAAATGACCCCGCGCCTCGACTGGACCTAGGGCGGGGACCAGTTCTTCGCCAGCGCAAGCATTCGCCTCCACTGCTGGCTCCACTGCCGCTGCAGCGTCGGCGAGACAGACAAATCGTCCACGGCGCGCGTATGGCGCTTCGTCGAAGGCCATCAGCTCGCGCTGCGAGACTC
>JAABUT010000577.1_pt1 | contig 55667 bp, 49 predicted proteins | sample 5559281 | NCBI WGS metagenome assembly JAABUT01 (sample SAMN10711880, study PRJNA513359) | rock metagenome | isolation source: Antarctica rocks | place: Antarctica: Victoria Land, Ricker Hills nord | collected 2016-01-04 | reverse complement strand
AAATTATAGAGATGCTTACTTTCAATTAAAGGGTTCTATCAGGAATTTTGTTAAGCTAAGCCCGGTAAAAATAGCCGCATAGATTATCGAAAAAAAAGTTTAGATATTTGCGCCTTAGCGCCTAATGCACCATTAACAATTTATGCTTCAGGAGTACGAAATGCATATGATCTTGTCTGGCATAGTAACGGCAATCTTTACGTTCCGACAAACAGTTCAGCGGCAGGAGGAAATACCCCACCTTCGGTCAATGGCACACTGCGGCCTGATGGTTCTGCTTATAACGGTCCTTTTGTTCCGGCTTTAACAAACGTGCAGCAAACCCCCACAGATTTTCTTTTTCGCGTTGTAAAAGGCGGATATTATGGGCATCCCAATCCATTAAGGGGGGAATATGTAATGAATGGAGGCAATCCGTCTTCCGTCATCGATCCTGCACAGCTAAAGGATTATCCTCTTGGCACCGCTCCTGATGCAAACTACAGGGGATATTCATTTGATTTCCAGCTTCATGCATCTCCCAACGGAGCTATTGAATATAAGAGCAATACCTTTAACGGAGCCCTGAAAGGGAAGTTGCTGGTAGTAAGGTACAGCCAGCATAAGGATATTATAACCCTTACTCCGGGAGGACGTAATAATGATATTGTAAGTGCTTTGGAAGGCTACGCTATTGAAGGCTTTTCAGGATTTGTTGATCCTTTAGATATTACTGAAGATACAACAAATGGCAATATTTATGTTTCTGAATATGGTGGAAACGGGAGAATTGTTTTATTAAAACCAAAAACAATAATCAAACTTCCCGTAACTGACACATTATCTCCCCTTGCTGACGCAACAGTTAAAGACGGTGAATTTGCAGGAAAAAATTTTGGCATTGATACCTCCCTTACGACAAAAAACGCTTTAACTGCCGGCAACAACAGAGTAACTTATCTTAAATTTTCACTTAGCAGTGTCAAAAAAGCTTATCACGCTGTTTTAAAACTGTATGGTAGAAATACGACGAATTTTTCACCAATAAATATTTTCGCCTTTGGCGTAAATAATGACTCATGGACAGAAAAAGGCATAACGTGGAAAAACGCTCCTCCTGTACAAAATATTTCTGCAGGTTCGGCAATTGTTGATAACGAATTAAAGTACTGGCAAACAGACGTAACTGACTATGTAAAGACACAGTTAGCCGGTGATACGGTAATAAGCCTGGCAATAAAAGATACAGCAGATGAAAATACCGAATTATCCTTCAACAGTAAAGAAAATAATAAAAATCATCCTCAGTTAATTATTACGACTGACACTATCAGTTACTTTGTTACACATCATCATGTAAGAACTGTTATGCCTGTCCGGCTTTCAACTATAAGGCCTTCATGTGATGACTCTAATGTAATAACAAGACCTGATCTTCCTCTGGTTCTCGCTGATGATGCCCAAAAATCAAAAGTGTATCCCAATCCCTTATATAAAGAATTCAATATCCAATTAGGAGGCAGGTATAACGGATCAGTTATTTTACAAATAATTGACCCACTGGGAAAAACAATAGATTTGGGCGAACGCGTGTTAAGGCCAGGAGAAACTAATATACGGGTAAACATATCAAACCTGTCTTTAAATGCAGGTGCCTATTTCCTTAAGATTAGTTCAAATGCTAAAACGGAATTGATAAAATTAATTGTTCAGTAGTGTTCAACTTCTCTACGATAGCCCTAACTATCCCGGGCAGGAAAGCTATCTGAAATAGAGAAACAAAATGAAGGATGTTTTTTGAGTTTTTTAAAAATTTAATGCAGAAGTTGTATTAATTTTCATCTAAGGCAAACTGTGAAAGCTTGAGAACATATTTAAATTTATTTGTTACAAAATAAATTTAAATATTCTATTAAAAATCGAAAGATTCCTTATATTTGCTTCATCCTTTTAGTAAGAATATTTAACTGAAATTTTTTTAAAAAAAGTAAAATTTTAACTTTTTGTTCACCTGCTGCTTTTAATCAGTATTAAAGTTTTTACGTCTAATCCTAATGTTCACGTGATTGAAATTATCTGGATTTTATCCTTAATCTCAACTTGTGGAAAATCATTTGTCAACTTTTTTATTTTTACATGTACTAATAAGTTTAAAACTACAAAACCGTGGATAAAATTTACTTCTCCTTTTTTGGGCAAAAACTGTCACGAATCATTTTAAAATTCAGTTTTTTGGTATTTCTTTTGGGTACCGATTATGCTGTTTCAGCTCAATCGACAAATACGCTAAATCCAATATCAGATGCGTATGTGCGAAATGGTAATTATGCTTCAACTAACTATGGCAGCGATACATCTTTAGTTGTAAAATCTTCCACTACAAGTGGTTATACCAAGTTATCTTACCTTAAGTTCTCTCTAAGCGGTCTTAGTAACATCAGCTCTGCAAAACTTCGTGTCTATGGCAGGAATACAGACAATACTTCCACCATCAGCATTTCATCTTATGGAATAGATAACGACTCCTGGACAGAAACCGGTATTACCTTCAGCAATGCGCCTGCCGCTACTTCATCCGCTTTGAGTTCTGCCAGCGTTAATAACCAGGCAACTTATTATGAGTTTGATGTTACCAGTTATGTCATAACTCAATCTTCCGGTGATAACGTTGTAAGTTTATTATTAAAAGATCCTAATAACAAAAACAGTAATATAGCTTTCAACAGCAGGGAAAATTCTAAAAATACTCCGCAGCTTGTAGTTAGTACCTCTGCTACCTCCGGCAGCTCAACCACTCCGGGCAATGCTCTCTTGTTTGTTGAAAATTTAGATAAATTTCCTGCAAATGATTATTTTGTAGCTTCAAAGATTCAAATTCCCTGGAGCAGAGATAAAATAAATTATAATGCTAATCATGACTCTTTAACTGTAAGAATCCATAACAACGGTATTAATCCGCTTGTTGTAAAAAATCTCACTTTATCAAGCACTTCCCGATGGAAAATCGAAAAACTCAAGGGAACCGCTTACGTGCCCGGTTCTGGTTTACCCATAAGTATAAGTTCAGGAACTTATGCAGACGTTACGGTAAGGTTTATAGCAGTTGACCAGGCTACGCGGGTAAAGGTTTTACATGATACCCTTCTTATATCTTCAAATGATGATAAGTTTCCCTCAAAAGTTGTGTTTCTGAACGGAATATGGCAAAAGCAAGGTGAAGGCAGCAATGAACCATATCAACAGGAAATACTTAATGCATTTGGATATAAAACGGGTACAGGTTTCGGCCACTCTGATCCTGACTTGGGAGATTCTACCAAATTGAAGGGCGATGAAGTTAAACCTTCTTATTTTGTACGTGCAGATACGTCCCGTCCTGTTTACCTCAGGCAAATAAATGCATATCATGGTTGTTGCACTTCCACAGAAAAAATTCAATGGTTCGCCATGGGATCAGGTACTTTAAATACTATTTTCACACATACTGCCAAAGATGGGCAATCTGTTTTGCCAAGAAAAAACTCTTCCACTTCTCCCGCAGAGGGATCGTTTAGTACCTCTGCCGCCTTTGGCTTTCAGGTTGGCTACAGTGCTACTACAGACGCAAAGAAAAATTATCAGGGGAAATTAGGCGTGCGTGTTTACAAAGCTCTTGATGCAAAAGGTAACATCATTCCTAATTCTTACATTCTGTCTAATGATTATCTCGGAAGCCGGTCTACGAATTATGACTACAATGATAATGCATATTTCGTCAGTAATGTAAGACCGGTGAAAGGGTCAGCTTTCTATTCAGCATTAAAAGCAACTCCTTCAGCTTTAGACTTTGGTGAAAAAGTGTTGCAAACTGCTAATTCCCTCCAGTTAAATCTTTCAAGCCTTGGAAAAACCTATTCTGATGGCTCGGCAGATCCTGCAATAACAATCTCTTCTGTGTCGGTAACAGGAGAAAATAAATCAGAATTTACTGCATCAATGCCGGCAGTAGCCTCATTAAACCCTCAGCAAAGCACTACCCTTACTGTAAATTTCAAACCAGCTTCACAAGGTTTAAAAATCGCTGATTTGCTTATATACTATAATAACTCTCAATCACCTCTTCGTGTGCCGCTCTATGGTATAGCAAAAGCTTCAAACACTACAGTCACAGCTAACTATCGTGTAAATAGCGGTTCAAAAACTGCAATAACCCTTAATGGCAAAACCTGGAGTGCTGATAATCAATATTCTTTTGATAACCTCGAACCTTACACAAACCCAAATTTGCATCAAATTGCCTGTACAGACGACGATCCTTTATACCTGAAGGAACAATCTTCAAATGCAGATAAAGCACCCTTCCGATACGAGTTTCCTGTTGCAAACGGAGATTATGTGGTTCGGTTACACTTTGCTGAAATGTATTGGGGAGCGCCAGGGAGTGGAATAAATGGGGGAGCCGGCTCAAGGGTAATGAATATCTCAATTGAAAACCAGTTGTGGTTAGCAAATTTTGATGTAACGCAAGAAGTGGGTGGTGCAACTGCAATTATCAAAAACTTCCCGGTAACAGTTACAGATGGTAAATTGAACATCAATTTTTCTTCCAATGTAAACAGGCCAATGGTGTGTGCCGTGGAAGTATACAGTTTCCGATCTGCAGCGGCACGACCGGCGATCAGTTATAATGACATTAACAGTTTTGAAAACAACGTTAAAAAAGTAAAGGTTTATCCCAACCCGGTACAAAAAAGACTAATGGTTCGGTTTCCTGATAATTATGCAGGAAATTCAAACCTTCAGATTGTTGATGCTACCGGAAGAACGTACAATCTTGGCAAAATGCTAATACAACCCGGAGGATCAACCAAAGAGTTAGACCTTTCAGGCTTGTCTTTGAAACCGGGATTTTATTACTTGAAAGTTATATCAGAAGCAAGACCCGTTGAAGTGATAAAACTTATTGTGCCTTAATGTTTTAGAGTACTTTTATTATAGATGAATTTGCTGCTTTTTCTAATTAATTGATTTTCTAAGAAAAAGTAGAAATTGACCACGGCATTAGAAATTTGGTAAATAATCCACTTTTTTAATGCCTTTTTTAGTATTTCTAAAGCAGCGAACAAGTTACTTATAGTATTAATGATAGTATTTATACTTTTTTTATATTCTTATTTATTATAATATTGAACTTAATATAATTACTATTTCGAAAGATTTGAATCGAAATTATGTATTCTTTTATGTTTTAGCTGAAAGGTTATAAAAAACGCGTTCATATTAATTCCTCGTTACGTTTTAAATCGAATCAATGGTTCTATTTGTGGTAATCGATATTTGAGAAAATATTCTACCCAAAATAACTATAACTAAAAATATGATGTGATAGTTAATGATTATAAAAAGTATTGACAGATGCAGCTAAAAATTATTTTGTTACATCTATAAAAGAGGATTATGCCACCGAAGTTTGTTATGTAAGGTAGTTTAATTCTTTTTATAATACTTGTAAAGCAAAGCGAAGAGAACAGATTGCTTTTCACTCGCCTGGATATAATATAAAAGGATATGTTTAAAACGATATTGTTTTTAGCTGTAGAAATTTTGTAAGAAATATATAAGAAATTAAAAATAGGTATAGTAATTGGTAGCAAATAGACAATTAAATAATATCCGATAGTTATAATTTTAAATATATAATGATAATTAGAATGTTATAAGGTATCAAAGTAATTAATATGCTAACCAGCAGAGAAGCCAAAACGAAGGGAATTTTATTCATAGTTTTTTCTAAAGCATTATTAAACTTAAGTATTTTTTGAAAGTTTAAGTATAAGATAAATCCAGATTCTATATTAGGCCCACTATTACCATTTTCTATTGAACAAAATTTACACTCATGTTGATGAGTATAGCGTTTGCTCGCCGTAAAAAACCTAATTTTTTAAAGCCAAAAAACGAACTATATGGACTTAAAGTGGTACATAGTTTATACTAAACCGGGTATAGAAAAAAAAGTATCAGACATACTCAGCAGAAAAAAAATTGAAAATTATAGTCCTGTTAACAGTATATCCAAAAAATGGAGCGACAATAAAAAAGGTAAAGACTCTCCGCTTTTCAAAGGCTATGTATTTGTAAAAACCACAGAATCTTGCCACTCAGAAATTAAAAAGATAACGGGTGTTGTCAATTTCGTTTACTGGATGGGTGAGCCTGTTTGTTTAAGAAATGTAGAAATAAAGGCTATAAGGCTTTTTTTGAATGAGTATACAAATGTAAATATTGAAAAAACAGCAATCAAACCTGCTCTTTTAAGCACAACGGAAAACCCGGCTTTAGAACAGGAGGCTCCGATGATAACATTAAAGAACCAAAAAGCCCACATTGCCCTGCCGTCTATCGGATACATAATGAGTGCAGAGGTTGAGACTGCGAATGTGAGAATAATATCTTCGGAAGGCGTATTAAACACAGAGAGCTTAAAACCAAATAATTTATTCAACAAAGTCTCCGAGTTTAATAATTCCTTAAAGAATTATTGGGCAAAGGCTTTTATAATTGCAGTTTGCGTTTCACTTCTTACCAGTTAAAAAAAATTAGTTATTATTACTATTTGCAAAATCTCACGGTTTCCGAGCTTAAAATAATATTCATTACTCATTGTGTCAGGGTTGTTTACCGCGCCATTTATATTTTTATTTAAATCATTTTTAAACGATTTTCAAATACTAATTGCAGTAAAAAAGCGTTATTAATTAGCAAATCTGCTGTAAATGGATCAAACTATTAAAACGGTGGGTTAGCAAAAGAAAGATTTGAGTTAATTATACTTAAAAAAAGTTAAAAATATAAGTTTATTAAAAAAACAAAAAGAGTCAGGCAACTACTCCAAGGTATTAATTATCTTATTTATATTCGCCCCTTAAAAATATTAACCTAAAATCATTTTTACATTACTGTTTCAATCGTTTGTTAATTATAAATAATGCAATTAAAATTTAAAAATAATTTTGTCGGGTATTTTCAGTTTTACTATAATGTTGTTGGTAAAAAATTGTTGGTGTCTATTTGTTTGAGTATTATGGTTACTCTTTTAGATGGAATTGGATTGGCTATGTTTATCCCGTTAATGCAATCTGTATCGGGAGGTAAAAGTTCTAATAAAGACGCTATGGGACACTTGCATTTTATAACAGATGCCATTACCAATTTAGGTTTCCCTTTGACTTTGACTACCGTTTTAGCTGTATTAGTACTGCTTTATGCTGTAAAAGGTGCATTTAAATTTTCGGAGCAAAATTACCAGGCAAAAGTTATTCAGTTTTTTATGAAACGTGTCCGGTACAAGCTGGTCAATGGGCTGGAAAAACTTTCCTACAAAGGATTTGTCAAGTTAGATGCTGGTAAAATTCAGAATGTTTTTATTGCTGAAGTGCAAAGAATGTCTCAGGCAGCAAGGTCTTATTTAAATTATAGCCAAACGCTGTTTATGCTTTCAACCTATGTTTTCCTTGCTTTATTAGCCAATTATCAATTTGCTATTTTAGTAGGTGTTAGCGCAGGACTTACCAATGTATTTTATAACAGGATTTATAAAGCCATGAAAAGAGCTTCTTTTGAAATATCTAAAAGAGGCCACGACTTCAATTCTTATATGATACAGGCAGTACATTATTTTAAATATCTTAAATCGACTAATTATTTGGGCAAATATGCCAGGAAGCTGGAAAACGTAATTGATGAAACAGAACATTTAAATAGAAAAACAGGATATTATTCCGCGGTTACAATGGGTATCAGAGAGCCGATGGTAATATTTATTGTAGTAATGGTAATATATGTGCAAATAAACTGGATGGGTGGTAATATGGGCTCAATTATTTTAAGTTTACTCTTATTTTATCGCGCTTTATCCTACCTGATTAGTTTACAGGGCCAATGGCAGGCTTTTATTCAAAATACCGGGGCCATGCGCAGCGTAGGTGAGATGTCTGAAGTTATGCAGATAAATGCAGAAAGCCAGGGCACTAAAATTTTTAAGTCTATTGAAAAAGAAGTTCGGATAGAAAATACAGACTTGTCTTATGGAAATAATAAAGTATTAAACAATGTAAATATCGTTATTCCAAGAAATGAAACCATTGCATTAGTAGGAGCGAGCGGATCGGGTAAGACTACGCTGGCCAATATTATTATAGGCCTGATATCTCCAGATAAGGGAAAAGTATTAATTGATCAGGTACCATTAACAGAGCTCAACTTAGACAGCTATAGAAGTAAGATCGGGTACATTTCGCAGGACTCTGTTATTTTCAACGATAATATTTATAATAATATCACTTTTTGGGCAGAGAAAACCCCGGAAAATGTTGAACGTTTTTGGGAAACTATTAAACTTGCCTCCCTTGAAGAGTTTATTACTAATCTCCCGGATAAAGAAAAAACCCAGTTAGGGGACAATGGTATATTAATTTCCGGAGGGCAAAAACAAAGAATATCGATTGCCAGGGAGATGTATAAAAAAGTGGAAATTCTAATTTTAGATGAAGCTACCTCTGCTTTAGACTCTGAAACAGAACACATTATACAGGAGAATATAGAAAACCTTCATGGTTATTATACTATGGTTGTAATTGCCCACCGGTTGTCGACAATAAGAAACGTAGATACCATTTATTTATTAGATAAAGGAAAAGTATCAGTTTCGGGCGACTTTGACACTATGCTTCAGAACTCAGAAAAATTTAAACGTATGGTTACCTTGCAAGGTCTGTAATAAATTATTGTTTTTAACTAAATTTATCTTTATCATTTTCCTGTTATGTTTTGCAAGAGAAAAGATAACATGTATGAAAAACAATTAAAAAGCCTTTTAAGATAAAGGTTTTATTGCTTTTTTTGTCAATTAATTTTTGAAAATTGTTGAGGACGCTTATATAATAATAGTAACAATACCTTTATTGTTGTTTTATACTTTATAGGTTATCTTTAATCGTTTACTTCTATATCAATGATCTCAGTAATTATACCCTGTTATAACAGTAAGGAATACATAGCAAGAGCAATAGAAAGTGTTTTAAGCCAAACGTATAAAGATTATGAGATTATTTTGGTTGATAATAATTCGACTGATAATACTTATAACATTTTGCTGGAGTACAAAACAAAATATTCAAACCTTGTTAACATTTTCAAGGAATATAAAAAAGGGGCTCCTGCGGCAAGAAACAAAGGCTTGCAGGAAGCCAAGGGAGACTGGTTGCAGTTTTTGGATTCTGATGATGAATTGCTGCCTGGCAAATTAAGTAGCCAAATGGCAATTGCCGCAAACTCGAAAGCAGACATAATTGTGGGCGAATGTTATATGTATAAAACAGCTAACAACAAAACAGAAGTAAAGATACGTGGTATTGAAACAAGTAATGTTTGGAAAGCCTTGCTAACTTCAAAGTTAGGTTCAACAACTTGTAATTTATGGAGAAAAAAGTCTTTGTTATCAGCAGGAGGGTGGAATGAAACGAAGAGTTCCTCACAGGAATATGAGCTGATGTTCAGGATACTCAGACAAAATGACAATATTGATTACTGCCCCACGCCTGAAACCATAATACATGTAAGAGAAAATTCAATACATAAAAGCGGGGATGAAAACAGATTTGTTGAAATTTTGAATAATAATGTTAATCTAAGATTACAAATCAAAGAGTACCTTAAAGCTAAAAGTTTACTTACAAAACAACTTGCATATATAGCAGACACCTATATCTATTCGTATCTGTTCAAAACAACAGGTGTTCATCCTCTGTCGATAAGACAAGGAGTAGTACCGGCCTATGTAAAGAAAAAGCTGAAAGAAAGCCAGTTAAACCTGCCTGTTAGTTTTCTTCTCAAATTTCATACGACAGGAATAATAAATAAAATAAAATACAAAATATCGGGCAGAAAAAAGAAAGCATCACAAACAGCATCATGAATAGTGTTTTAGTTTCGATAATAATACCTACATACGATGATTGGAAACGGTTGTCGCTATGCATAAATGCATTAGCTGGTCAGGCTTTTTCAAATAATATGTTTGAAGTTATAATCGTAAATAATAACCCATCTGACTTCGTCCCGGAGAATTTTTTTCTACCTGAAAATTTTAAAATAATTACGGAAGAAAACCCGGGATCATACGCAGCCAGAAATGCAGGATTGCGGACAGCAAAAGGAGAAATAATTGGCTTTACAGACTCCGATTGTATTCCTGATAAAAACTGGATAAAAAATGCTGTAGCTTATTTTACTGCTAACAAAGCCTGCAGCAGAATTGCGGGAAAGGTTTCAATATTCTTTGAGACAAAAAACCCTACTTCTGCGGAACTATACGATAAATTATATGCTTTCCATCAAAAAACTTATGTAGAAAATTCAGGCACCTGTGTTACCGCTAATCTGTTTGCCTACAAGCATGTCTTTGACAAAATAGGATACTTCAACGAGAAATTAATGTCAGGAGGAGATTTTTCATGGGGAACTGTCGCACACAAAAATGGGTTTAAAATTGATTATGTTGAAGATGTTGTCGTTAACCATCCTGCAAGAAAGAATCTGAAAGAGCTGGTTAAAAAAGAACGAAGAGTGGGAGGCAGCCAGGCGCTTTTTTTAGAGAAAAGCAATAATAAGTTTTTTTTTGTGTTGAAATTATTGAAGGAAATGATGCCTGATTTAAGCTCGCTTAAATATATTTTTATCGATGAAAAAAATATGAGTATTACAGATAAGATATCGGTATATATAACGAGACAATATTTGCTGCGTATAAGAGCGTATGAAAAATTCAGAGTACAAATGGGTAAAAAAGCAAACAGGGCCTGATTATGAAATTTTCAGTAATTATTCCAACTTATAATAGAATTGATTTTTTAGAAAAGGCTATAGAAAGCGTCCACAAACAAACTTACCAGGGCTTTGAAATAATTGTAGTGAACGATAATCCGCATGAAAAAAGTAAAATAGATTTATTAATAACAAAATTTGATAAGACAAAAGTTATCCATCATTCGTCTTCCAAAGGAGGAAATGCAGCACGAAATACCGGTATTTTACATTCACAGGGAGAACTGATTGCCTTTCTGGATGATGATGACGTTTGGCTACCCGAAAAATTGACCTTGCATTTAAAAGAACACCAGAAAAATTTGACCGCAGGATTAGTATTTTCCGATTGTCTTTATGTTTTTAATAATAAAAATATTGCTGACCACGTTTATTCTGCTCCGGTTCCAAACAATGTAATTGACGCAATGAGTAAGGCAAAATTTTGTCCGGCAACTTCAAGCATTGTTTCAATTAAACGTGACTGCGTTACAAAATGTGGTTTATTTGATGAAAGTCTTGTAAGTTTTCAGGATTGGGATTATTGGTTTAGAATTGCGCAGAAGTTTAAATTTGTACACATACCGGCTGTATTAGTTCATTTCAGGCAACATCTGGGAGACCGGACATCCCATAATGAAGAAAAACGAAGAAAAGGATTAAATCAAATAATTAATAAATGGAAGGACAAAATAAATGTTAATGAGTTCTCAAGGAGTTTTATAATAAGCATTTATTATAAAAACTCTAAAAACTTATTGGTGTCAGGCGATAAATTAACAGCATTTAGAAAAAGTTTTAAACTATTGAATTTAGAAGTTTTGAGCATAAGTTCTGTAAAAAAATTTATCAGGCTGTCGTTGGAATTAGCAAGCATTAAAAAATAATACTATTAGACTGTGAGTTTATAGAAATAATTTTACAAGAAGAAACGTAAATGATAAGCACAAATGAAGGTTGAATTTAACTTATATTAAATGGCAAAAAAAAATTTATATCACATTGATTCGGGGTATATACTAATCGCAATATTACTAATATTTTCAGGAGACCCCGTTGTTCAATTTGCAGGTAAGTATGGACCAATACTTGTTTCCGTACTTATTTTTGTCAGCATGTATCATAGACTTAAAAAAGACTTTTATGCTATTTTTCTCAGCGTAGCCGCCGGACTAATGCTGATATTTATATCTCAATATTATGTATTAGGCTTTGTTTCATGGCTTGGTGCTTTAAATTATATCAATACCTTCTTTTTAGGAGCATTGGTTGTTTATTTATTGGGGGATCTGTTTGCCTATAAGTTTTTTATTGTAGCTTCTTACATTGCACTGATCTCAGTAGTTTTATTCCCCTTTTTTAATTTATTAAATCTTCACCCAAACGGATTAGAATGGAAGCCAGATCATATAACTTACCTTATTTATACATATACCAAAGAACATCATTTTAGAAACTGCGGCATGTTTTGGGAACCTTCTGCTTTTGCAGGAGTTTTAAATTTATGTTTAGCCTTAAATGTAAAAGAATTTCCAGAGTTATGGAAAAAACATAAATTTAAACTAATAGTGATTGTGATAGCACTTATAGCTACACAAAGTACTGCAGGTTATATTGTTTTTTTTCTCATAGGAACTTATTTTCTCCTTTTCTTTGTAAAAGATAAAACAATAGCTTTTACTCTTTTACCGGTACTTCTTGTTGTCGCAGTTATTGTATATACAAATGCTACTTTTTTGCAGCAAAAGGTAGAATCACAGTCGGAGTCGACCCTAACTTTAGATAAAGGTGAATTTTCCAATACCCGTTTTGGTTCTTTTATTTTCGATATGCATTACATCAGAAAACATCCTATTGTTGGAAACGGGTTTCACGAAAGTACCAGGTATGCAGACGATCCTGAATTAATTCAACTTATTGAAATGGGGGAGAACTTAGCTAATGCTAATGGCTTTTCAAACTATATGGCGTGCCTTGGCATACCTTTCATGTTTTTATATTTGTTATTATCTTATAATGGCACTTCCGTAAACGATAAAAGAGTAGGACTTTTAGTGCTTGGAGTAATTTTATTATCGCTGTTTAGTGAACAGTGGCTAAATTTTCCCCTCTTTGCGGGCCTGGTATTTATTAAAAACAGTAAAAATAAATATACAGAAAACAAGGTTACTGCAAGAAAAAGATATAGCAGTAATACTTATTTGCCTCAGTCTCCTGCGTAAGAATAATTGTTGCACCAAAATAGCATCCGCAATATGAATTGTCAGAGGATACATAAAACTTTGGTCACAAACACTAACATTTGCACGAAAACGCAAACTACATCCGTAACGATTAATAGTGTGCGGTTTTGACTAAGGCTGAAAAAAAATTAATAATATTAAATAAAAAGTGTATTATATTATACAAGAGCGAATATAAACTTTCAAATACAAATCATCATTTATAATAATAAAAAAAAAGGATAACTAATGTCAAATATTCTGGCGACATGGGTATGTATTGATAATCCGGAAAACGCTTCACACTTTCCTTCTTCAAAGGGCAGTTCTGCAGATGTTTCAATACAATCAATTTATTGGCGGTGCGTTGCTGTGTTTCTGTTTACTGCAAGAAAGTTTAATCCGACATTAAGAATTGCTTTTTTTTCAAATGTTTCTGAATATCCCATCATAGATAATGTTAATTACAGTGAGCTTTTTGAGAAATTAAATATAGAATCTTATACTACTCCTTTTGAGTATCAAACCCCTAAAGGATACTTTGGCAGTTGGCGAAATCAATTTTATGAATTTTCCATTCTTAAATTTATTTCTGGTCACCCGGCTTTTAGCAATGAAGATGCTTTTATTTTAGTTGACTCCGATTGTGTAATAACAAAAAGTTTAGATGATATTTTTTCTGAGGTTGTAAAAAATGAATGCATCACTTATTCAATCGATGCTTATAATCCAACTTACAAAATAAATGGAATTAGCAGAATAGAAATGAAATCTATTTTTGAAAAGTTGCAAGGCTTTGAAATGGCTTCTGTTCCTTCATATCACGCTGGTGAATTCTTAGGCGCAACGATTGCTTCCATAAAAAAAATAATGGACTTTTTTTACCCCACGTGGCAATCTTTATTGGATTTTCATAGCAAAAATTTGCCTCGCTTATACGAAGAGGCGCATGTGCTCAGCTATTTGTATTACAGGTGTGGCTACCAGGGTGGACAGGCCAATAAATATATAAAACGGTTATGGACTGATCCTTCATCTTTCAGAAATGTAAGAAAAGGAGATGATAGTTATATAATTTGGCACCTGCCGGCCGAAAAACGTTTTGGTTTCAATAAGATGTTCCATTTTTTGAAGAAGAATTCTTTTAATGTTAATGCTTTCAGCTCAGAGCAGATTTATAAGTACATGCAGAAAACATTTCAGGTGCCTGACATTTCATATAATAAGCAATTCTATTACTTAGTAAAGAAAACCGTAAAAAAGCTGGTTAACAAATAAAAATCTGTTTTAACGGAGTAATGAAAAATTCAAATTTATCGCCAATTTTATTGTTTGCATATAAGCGGTTAGACACCTTAGAAAACACTGTCGAAGCTTTGAAGCAAAATGATCTGGCAAAACATAGTGAACTGTTTATTTTTTCAGACGCAGCAAAAACCGGTGAAGATGAAATAGAAATAAATAAAGTAAGAGAATTTATAAAGAAAATAAATGGTTTTAAAAAAATTTACATATTTGAAGCAAATAAAAATAAAGGCTTAGCTAATTCTATTATTGACGGAGTTACCCAGGTGATTGAAGAATATGAAAAAGTAATTGTGTTAGAGGACGACTTACAAACTTCTGAAAATTTCCTTTCTTACATGAACCAGTCGTTAGACTTTTATCAACCTAATTTAAAAGTATTTTCTATTGCAGGATATACTATACCTGTGACAGTACCCGGTGATTATAAATACGATACCTATTTTTTACCAAGAGCATCGTCATGGGGATGGGCTACATGGAAAGACCGGTGGGAAGGAATAGACTGGAAAGTAAGTACTTTTCTAAAATTAAAAAAAGATAAAAGCCAGATTAAAGCGTTCAATACGGGCGGAAGTGATATGTATGATATGCTGAAAAAACAAATGAATGGAGAACTGGACTCGTGGGCTATACGATGGTGTTATCACCAGTTCAGAACACAATCGTATACGCTCTGCCCTATTGTTTCGAAGGTTAGAAATATTGGGTTTAACAATAAGGCAACCAATACTCATGTTTTTAACCGGTATGATACCCTGTTAGATAAAGAAGCAAAAGATTCATTTGTTTTTCCGTCAAAGGTTGAACCCGATGCAACGTTTCTTTCCCAATTTCAATCTTTTTATAACTTAAAAACAAGAGCGATTGGAAAAATAAAAACCTATTTATATAAAATGGGTATATATAAAAACAAATAACGGGTTAATCGATAAGAGCTAAGGCAGCTTCTGATAATTATGAAAGTACTTGTAGATATTTCAAATATAATTCCCGGCAAAGGAGGATCCGGAGGAGGAGTGGCTGTATATGCAAATAATTTATTAGAACAACTGGATCTTTTAATTGAAGGTTCTGATAATTCTATTCTTTGCGTTAAAAACAAGAATAATAATACCAAAACATATAAAAATATAAAAGTTTTAGAGACCTCTTATAATACTTCTAACCTTTTGTCGCGCCTGGTATGGCTTAATATTTATTTACCCTTTTATTGTTTAAAAAACCGGATATTAGTTTTGCATAGAGTAGTTCCGGAATTGCCGCTAATAAAAGTTTGTAAATATATATGCACTTTACATGATTTGATGTATCGCTTTCATTTACAAAAAACTGCTAAATCGAATATAACTTTTCTTCATAAATTAAAATCAATTTCTTATGGAATGATTTTACGAAAAAGCATTTCATCCGCTACTTATATCCTGGTGCCTTCTTACTTTATAAAATCTGAAGTTATCAAGGTTTTTGGTTTAAATCCTTCTAAAATTTCAGCAACACATTTAGGTGTTTCTAAAGCAGAAACTGCTGAACCGAAACTAAGAAAAAGTAATGAAAAATTCAGGTTTATAGTAGTAGCAGGTTTCTACCCACATAAGGGTCATGCAAAAGTACTTGAGATTGCCAAAGCCTTGATTGAAAAAGAATTCACTAATTTTAGTATAACTTTCAGAGGAAACCCTTTTGACGTAAAGGTAGTAGACAGCCTGAAACAGGAAATAAAGAAAAATAAATTAGAAGAATATATATTTTTCGACGATTTCAAAAAATCGCATGATTTAAAAAACATCTACAATTCCTTTGATTCATTGCTGTTACTTTCTGAGTATGAAGGTTTTGGTCTGCCGCTTTTAGAAGCCCAGATGTTTGGCCTGCCGGTTATTTGTTCAGACATTGCAATATTTAAAGAAGTTCTTAATAATTCTGCAGTTTTTATTAACCCTAACGATATTAATGATGCCTGTAGCAAGATAATAGATTTAATAGAAGACCATTGTCTTCAAAAAAGTTTAGTGGAAAAAGGTTTTAAAAACTGCGAAAATTTTTCGTGGAAAAAAATGGCAGCAGAAACAATGTCTGCTTATGAGCGGGTACAAAATGTATAACTTAAAAAAAAACAGGTTAAAATATTCTTCGTTGAAACATTTATTTTTCAAACATAAAATAAAGAAAAGTTAATAGACGTTAATATTTTTCAGATATTGTAATTTCGCGGTTATAAAAATATTCAGTCATTTAAGCAAACTTTTAGAAAATTTATATAAATGGTTTTAAAAAAGCAATTATTTACGGTTAACTATTCTGTTACAAATTATAATGAGGCTTCAGACATTATAATTGAAAAAGCGCTGACACACACCAGTTTTGGTGTCACTGCACTGGCTGTTCACGGATTAATTGAAAGCGTGAAGAACAAGGCCTTTAGAAATTTAGTAAATAAGTTAGACATGGTAGTGCCTGATGGCCAACCCGTTAAGTGGGCGCTAAACAGCCTCCATAAGGTAGCATTAAAAGAAAGGGTTGCCGGTCCTATTTTAACTAACCACGTTTTAGCAAAAGCTAATAATTTAGGATTGGGTATTTATTTGTACGGCAGTACTGGTGCTACATTAGAAAAAATGACAGAAGTCATAAAACAGAAATACCCTCACATTAAAATAAGCGGGATACACGCAGACAGATTTAGGGAAGCAACCGCAGAAGAAGATGAGGAAGATATTAAAAAAATAAATGCAAGCGGAGCAAACATTGTTTTAGTAGGAAGAGGCTGCCCGCGGCAGGAGAAATGGGTGGCCAACCATTTAGGTCTCATCAATGCCCCCATGTTAGCTATTGGTGCAGCCTTCGATTTTATAGCAGGCAATATAGTACAGCCGCCCAAGTGGATACAGGACTCTGGCTTTGAATGGTTTTTCCGCCTGGTACAAGAGCCAAACAAACTATGGAAAAGATACCTGACTACAAATACACATTTTATTTATTTATTCATTACTTGTAAAATTGGAATTCGAAAAATTAATTTTTAAAAATTATGAAAATAGCCCTTATTACCGGATCTGGTGGTTTAATCGGAAGTGAATCAGTTTCTTTTTTAGCTAATAAATTTGACCTGATTATTGGTATTGACAATAACTTAAGAGCCTATTTTTTTGGCGGCTCCGCCTCTACCGAGTGGAATGTTTCTGAGCTTCAGGGAAAATTTCCAAATTATCGGCATTATAATGTTGATATAAGAGATTACGAAAAACTCGGAAATATATTTGAAGAATATAATACAGACATTTCATTAATCATTCATACCGCTGCACAGCCAAGCCACGATTGGGCCGCTAAAGAGCCTTTGACAGATTTTACAGTAAATGCAAACGGAACTGTAAACATGCTTGAACTGACTCGTCTTCATTGCCCCGAAGCAGTATTTATTTTTACCTCAACTAACAAGGTGTATGGTGATAATCCTAATTTTTTGCCTCTGGTAGAACAAGAATTGCGCTGGGAAATTGAGGAAACGCATCCTTACTATAAAGAAGGAATTGATGAAGCAATGAGTATAGACAATTGCAAGCACTCTGTTTTTGGAGCATCAAAAGTTGCTGCAGATATAATGGTTCAGGAATATGGACGTTATTTTGGAATGAAAACAGCGGTTTTTCGCGGTGGTTGCCTGACTGGCCCGAATCACTCCGGTGCACAGCTTCACGGATTTCTGGCATACCTGATGAAATGTGCTATTAATCATCAGCAGTATACTATTTTTGGTTATAAGGGAAAGCAGGTAAGAGACAACATTCACAGCTATGACTTAGTTAATATGTTCTGGCAATTTTATAACAATCCTAAAAGCGGGGAAGTATACAATGCAGGCGGAGGAAGGTTTGCCAATTGCTCAATGTTAGAAGCAATAAATTATTGCGAGGAAATTACGGGTAATAAATTAAATTACTCTTACTCCGATGATAATCGCATTGGAGACCATATCTGGTATATTAGTGATGTTTCTAAATTTAAAACACACTATCCTGACTGGAATTATACCTATGATATTGAGGCTACTTTAAAAGAGATGTTCGCATCAATCAGTAAACGTTCTGCTGCCCCTGTTGTATAATCATCACTGAAAATGAAGCGAAAAACTTTTAAATAAAATAGTTTAGTGAAGAAAGCATACATAATATTAGCTCACAAGTTACCAGACCAATTATATAGATTAGTAAAAAGACTGGACGATGGTCTCTCTGCCTTTTTCATCCACGTTGATAAAAAGACTGATCTTGCAGGTTTTAGCAAATTATCAGATTTTGGAGATAAAGTACAAATAATCGAAAGAGAAGATATTAAGTGGGCAGGAATAAGTATAATGCAGGCAGAAATAAACGCGCTGAAAGCTATAAAAAATGCTAATAAAAAATTTGACCGCATTATTTTACTCAGCGGCCAGGATTATCCTATAAAGTCAAATGAGCATATAAATAATTTCTTCAAAACTTCTCCTTATAGTATTTTTATTGAACATTGGACTATACCAAATTACAAGATATGGAAAGATGGTGGAGGAATGTATAGAATTAATAAATACTTTTTCGGGACACAAAAAAATCAAAAGTTAAGAGCGAAAGCTCTTAACTTTTTAGCTATACTTTTTCCATTTCTTAGAAGAAAAATACCCTATAATTTGCTGCCGTATGCGGGTTGGATGTGGTGGACTATAGATATGAAAGCATTAGATTATATTCTTCAGTTTATTAAAGATCACCCAAAGTACATGCGTTTTCATAAATATACTTTTGCAGTTGATGAAGTCTTTATACATAGCATTCTTTTAAATTCAAAAGATGAAAAGTTGCTAAAAAGTATTAGCACCAACAATTTAAGGTACATTGACTGGCCTGGTTTTATTGGTCCTCATCCTAAGACGCTACGAAAAGATAACATAAATGATGTTAAAGCTTCTGATGCGCTTTTTGCAAGAAAGTTTGATACAAATAAGGATAGTGAAATTCTGGACCTGATTGATAAGAATTGTCTTAATTAAAATGTTTTGCAAATACATTTTTTTCTAAAATGTACACTATACACTTTACCGGCATTTGTCCTAAGAATATTATTTGTATTAAATCAATAATAAATCAACTCAAATTAATACTATACTCACGCTTATCTTAAGTACTTAAAAGACAACGGAATTGTATTTTTTAAAAGCTAAAGTTTTGGACATTTTGATAAAAAAAATATTAGGAATTTTAAAAAGTGCCTTTCTAATATAAGCAAAAAATAAAAACATGCGAAGAATTCTTTTATCTGCATTTGCCTGCAACCCGACCAGGGGTTCCGAATCAGGTAATGGTTGGAACTGGGCAAAAGAATTAACTCAAAAAGGATACGAGGTGCATTGTTTTACCCGGGAAATTGAAAGAAAAAACATTGAAACAGCAGACAAGATCGATAATCTTTATTTCCATTATATCAAATTACCTTATGGATTAGAATCCCTTTATGGTCGCTCTCAGGCCACCATGTACCTATATTACATTCTTTGGCAATGGTTTTTATATAGAAAAACGAAAGTTTTACATAAAAAAAATAAGTTTGATATAGCACATCATGTGACATGGGGAAGTTTACAACTCGGTTCCTTTATTTACAAGCTTAATATTCCTTTTATTTTCGGACCTGCCGGCGGAGGGCAAATGGCTCCCGAAGTTTTTAAGAAATATTTTCTTCAGCATTGGGATAGCGAGATCAAAAGGGAAAAAATAAGTAACCTATTGCAAAAATATAATCCGGCCTGCAGAAACATGGTAAGAAAAGCTAAAGTGGTTATAACATCCAATATAGATACTTTTAACATAGTTAAAAAGTTAGGGGCCAAACAGGCAGAGCTGATATTAGATGCAGCATTACCTGATACATTTTTCCCTGCCGTTCTTCCAGAAAGAAAAAGAAGTACAAAAAAATTTAATTTATTGTGGGTTGGCCGATTCTTGCCGCGCAAAGGCATTTTATTAGTGCTTGATGTGATGGCACGGTTAAAAGATTATCCAGATATTGCCATTACTGTTGTTGGTGATGGCGAAACCAAACCGGAATTTTTAAATGCTATTAATCGTTTAGGCTTGCAGAAAAGTGTCAACTGGGTAGGCAAAGTGCCCTATGAAAAAGTAAAAGAGTATTATGCTTCCCACGATGCTTTTTTATTTACATCATTAAGAGACTCATGTCCTGCTCAATTGATAGAAGCCATGGCATACGGATTACCGGTTATAACTCTTGATCTTCATGGTCAGGCTCAAATTGTACGGAAAGACACCGGCATTAAATGTACAGTAAAGACTGTCGAAGGTGCAATTGAACAATTAAAAGATGCTGTTCTGTTTTTTTATAATGATCCTCAAAAATTAGAAGAATTTTCAAAAAATGCTTTTGCCTTTGCCAAACAACAAAACTGGAACAATAAAGTTTCCTATATTACTTCGAGGTATTATTAGACCTTAAACAGGTTATTTCACCTGAGCTATTTAAAATTGAAAGTTTATTATTACAAATTTTTTTAGATTACGCTTTTATAAATCCTTTATCTAATAAATAGGTCTTTATAATTTTTTTAATTTCTTTGTTTACTTTTTGATGCTGTTCAGCTTGTTGACCAATTTGATTCCAGGCAAACTTTAATTAAAGCAAAACATGCTAAGCTTTTAACTTACACTGTCATAAACAAGGGTCGCGTTTACAATATAACTTCCTCTTTTTGCCCGTTTAAATAACCTCTTATTATATGGGTTATCCCTGTCTACTTCATGAATCGCCAGAATTGAATTAACATAAGTTCTTTGTTTTCTGTATGCTGGCAATATTTCATCGGGTATGCATTCCACAAGCTTCATTACCTCATCTATAGTAAACACTCCTGTTATAACATCAGAGCGGTTTACGCCCTGAAACTTAACAGACACTTTATCCGGCAGTTCCTGTTGGATGCAACGCATACACACCAGCAGGAAAAAGGCCATGGAATGTGAACCCACATTTACTCTGCGCCTGTTTTCTTCTATGGAAATGGATGCAGGTTTTACAATATTCCAATATTTGATAAGCGTTTTTATATTAGCCAAAAGTGGCTGTCGATAGAGCGTGCTTTTATAATAACCCTGCAGCAAATAATCGACCGGCAGCAGCCCTTTGTCGTCAGTTACGCTTATATTAGCTTCTGATTGCAACAGCAGATCAACTACTGCATCCTGGCCATAATAGAGCCCCATCATAAGACCGGTAAGGGAAATATCGGGTGCAGCAAAATCAGGACCATATTTCTGTACTATACGTTTTACCTCGTCTTTGCGCCCGAGGCGGCAGTTCTTTGCGTATTCTTTGCCATCGTTGCGCAATTCTTTCATATACTGCATTGCCCGCTGAAACTGCAGCTTAGCTAACTGGTCGATCCAGTCAGTGCAATGATGTGTGAGGGCATATTGAAACAATTGCTTTCTTTGACTTTTTACTTCATACTCCTTTTTTACAGGATCGAGTGCAAGTAGTTTTATTTGCTCTAGCTGTTCCGGGCTTATATATTCGTAGCCCAGGTATTTTGCTCTTATCTGTTCTGCCTGCTCATGTTTGCCTTGCTCTTCAAGTCGGCGGGCTTCTTCAAGCCATTCGAGCTTGTCTGATTTCTGCTCTGCAACCTGCAAAGGTTTCGTAAGCTCTTTTAACTTTAATAATTCCAGCACCCGATGGCTGACCTGCTTCTCAAACAAATAAATATTTTTAACCGACCTGGTAAGGGCTACATAAAATGAGTTGATATAAAACTTATAAATCTCTGCATCTTTATCACTTTTATCAGCCGGTCTTGCATATTGCAAACTATCGTCTAAAAGATCGCTTGCTGTTACCCCATTAATAATTTCTCTAAACTCAGCAGGATTAGCAGAAATAAAATTAAGTAATATCACATTTTCATATTCCAAACCTTTAGCTTCCTGCACCGAGAAAATAAGGGGAGTTTTAAAATAACGCCTCGCTTCTTCCTTCAGATGATTATCAGCAACAATTACAGCATAATGTGTAGAGCTCTGTGTTTTCCTGTTCAGTTCTGCTTTTACTTTATCATCATCCTGCATCAGCAGCACTTCGCCGTTTTGAGAGGAAATGGTATTAATCAGAAAATTACTTTCTTTATCAATGGAACCAAAACGAACATTTTTTATTTTAAGTAAAGTGTTTGACAGCTGCACCACCTGCGGCGAATTTCGATAATTTGTCTGCAGTATTTTTACCTGCTTATTATCTGTACCATGCCCGTAGAGGTAAGTTTTAATTTTTGACCATGAAAAAAAGTTAGGATGAACAATCTGGTTGCTGTCGCCGGTAAGAATAAAATTTGAATTTTTGTTAAGCGATTGCATAATGCACTTTAGCTGGATACTGGTAATATCCTGCACCTCATCTATCATTATATAATCGTAACGTGGCTTCACCAACTGCAGGTACTCAAATGAAAGCATATTACTGTCGTAATAATTATTTTCTTTCATCCATTGCAGGTATTTGATAAACAAGCTGTACACCTGTTCCCTCTTATCTGCAGTAAAAATGGATTGCTTAATACCGAGAGATAAATATTCTTCTTTACTCAAATAAGCAGTATTAAGCGGTGATCCGGTAAGTACGCCTTTAAACTCTTCATATACCCGATATGGTTCATTTATTTTTACATGTTGTGCGTGCTTGATAAACCATTGTTCAAAAGCCCGGAAATTTATTTCTTTGCCTTCCGGTATCTGCCACGATTCCAAATATTGCTGAAAAGACAAGAAGTCTACTTCACTCTCTTCATTTTCATAATTGTTAGAGAAATAAATTTTTCGTGCATTTTCAACCAGGTAGTTGCTTAGAGAAATATAGGCAACATTGCCTTTAAGCTGCTTCAGCTTCTCTAGCACAAGCACGGTTTTGCCACTTCCTGCTGACCCGATGATAATTAATGGTGGATGCACCTGAAAAATAGCCTGCTGGGTATCATCAAACGAGATGAATTTATTGAGTACATGAATGCTTTGCCCGGATTCATTTATGTAGTTCAATTGCTTTATGTCGGTCTGGGGCACATCTTCTGCACGTGCTAAAGGTTGCATAGCTTCCTCACCGGGCATTTGAGCACCCCGCAGAAATCTTGATTTGGAGTAATCATGATGTTGTATCACCTCCAGCAGCAATAGGTATTTTTTTTGTTTATAAGAGACGAGCGTAAACAATAAACGGTCTTTACTATTCAACCTTGCACGATAATATCCTGCATTAGTCATTTTGCGCACATCGGCGCTTTTAAAATCACCTTTGCTTAGCTGCAGCAAAACCTTATCAAAGTTTTTCTGCACATTCCTGCTGTCCAACTGGTTGTAAAATAAAATAGGTAGCATTTGAGAATAAAGCTTAACTGTTTATAGATGGCCTTAAGGGCAAATATAAAGGCTGTTTGGGGAACTGTTTATGAAACCCGGTTAAACATTGTACTTATAAACATCCGGTAAATTAATTTTGTTACTACTCAAGTTTTTTTAAAAGCAGCGTTTTCAGAGGTTTTCGCCTATAACGGAGCGTTTAATAATTATTTACATAGACTATTGGTTAATTGGCTCGTCCAACTATTACTGCTGTAATTTCATTTTTAGTCAGCATTTCTATTGTTTGTATCTGTGTTTTTTTTTGCGTGTATTTTTAAATTCTTTACTAATTTATAAAATTAAAATGATTTTGCTGCAATCCTTCCACAGTTAGGGCAGTCTTAAAAATTAAGATACGGGGACAAAAAATAATAATTTCAAAATTAACAGGTGCTTTTCACTTACCTGTTTCCTTAACGTAAAAGTACTTTTTAAAATTTGTTTCCAATCAACATTAAGAGCTTTTGTATGGCAAGTGTTATTTGCAGGTAAATAAGATCGCTTAATGTTTAAAATCTTACACAGATTTCTAAGTCTTCTATTATGCACATAAAAAAAGCACAGATATATATCTGTGCTTTACGAGGCAATTTTTAGTTGTTTGTAGACAACTTTCACCTCTTTTTTAAAAGAGATGTGTCAAAAAAATTAAAGAAGTTATTGAATATCTCTTTTAGTTTTGGTAACGGTAGTTCTGCCAGGTAGATAAATCTGGAAACCTAAATTGAAGTTTAAATTGCTGGCCGTTGTCTGGTTTCCGAAACCAACAATTCCATTGTATTTGATTAGTCCTTCAAGCCCGATATTAGGCGTTATAAAATAAGCAAGTCCCGGACCAACGCTGATACCAAGTCCGTTTGTACTGGCACCGGTAGCGGACGCAGAAGCATTTTCTCCTTCAATACCTACAGTAGCTTCCATGAAAAAACGTGTATGTCTTAAAGCAGTCAGGGCGTTACCGGCAAAATACTGACGAGCCAGGGCGCCCACGCCATAGTTAAATGCTGTCCCTTGCCCTTTAGCTGTTTGTACTTGCATCTTAACGTAAGCACCAATGGCAGTATTATCTTTTATAAACCATGCTGCCTTGGGGATGATATTGATATTAGTATATGAGCCTGTGTTGAGACCCAATTTAAAATTAGCAAGGTCACTGCCTACTAATACATTTCCCCGCTGAATTTGTGCTTTCCCTTCATACGCGCCTGCTGTCATTATAATTGCAAGCATTACTGTAATTTTTTTCATGATTATTGTTTTTTCTAACTTTACTTAATTTTTATGCCAGCCTATCATTATATTATTATAGCTTGTAATAATTGTTAGTTTTTTAGAAAAAATTATGATTTCTTATAGATATCCGCTAATATGAAAAAAACAATTTGTGTTTTTAGCACACTGCTATGTTTTCATTTTGTACCGGCTCAAATAAAGATCAGCAGCGATAAAAGACATTTAATAAGAAAGGATGGAAAACCTTTTTTCTGGTTAGGCGATACTGCCTGGGAACTTTTTCACAGATTAAACAGAGAAGAATCTGTTGCCTATCTGCAAAACCGGGCAGCCAAAGGTTTTACAGTGATACAGGCTGTTGTGCTGGCAGAATTAGATGGATTAAATACTCCCAATGTATATGGTTACAAACCTTTGATCAACAATGACCCGGCTAAACCTAATGAAGCATATTTTAAACAGGTAGATTTTGTGGTAGACCAGGCAGAAAAACTGGGTTTAATAATAGCGATGTTGCCAAGTTGGGGAGATAAATGGAATAAAAAATGGGGAATTGGCCCTGAAATATTCACTCCTGCAAATGCAGCAGTGTATGGAGAGTGGCTGGGCAGGCGATATAAAAACAAGCCGTTAATATGGGTAATGGGTGGGGATCGCGATCCGGAAGAGCCGGAAGATTACGCAATAATCAGGAGTATGGCGGCAGGGTTAAAGAAAGGTGATAATGGCAATCATTTGTTTACTTTTCATCCCCAGGGCGGAAAAAGTTCTTTTGATTTTTTTGAGAATGATAGCTGGATTGATATTGACATGTCTCAGACCGGTCATGCTGTTGCCGCTCCAAATTATAAATTTAATATCAAAGCAAGAGGTTTGTCAAGGGCACGTCCCCATGTTGATGGTGAGCCAAGGTACGAGGACCATCCAAACCAGTTCAATCCCGAAGAAAAAGGTTGGATGGATGATTTCGATACAAGAGAAGCTGCTTACTGGAATATGTTGTCGGGGGGAGCAGGACATACCTATGGCAATCACAACATCTGGCAGATGTACACTGAAAAAAGGCAGCCTATAACCTTTGCAAGAACTAACTGGCATATTGCATTAAACCATCCGGGGTCTTACCAGGTTGGATGGATGCGGAAGATGTTTGAAAAACGTAACTGGCAGTTGCTCGAACCCAATCAAACTGTAATAACCAATGAGAACCCTGAAGGTGCAGCGTATAAAGTAGCGTCAGTAAGTAAAAATAATGATTTTATGATCGTATATATTCCTTACGGCACTAAAACTGCAATAAGCACAAGTGTAAAAGGTAAAAAACTTGCAGCATGGTGGTTTAATCCGCGGGATGGAAAAACTATAGCCATACCTGTTTTTGAAAATACAGGCACAAAAGAGTTTACTCCCTCTTCAATTGGCCGGGGCAGCGATTGGATATTGATAATAGATGATACATCCAAAAATTATCCTGACCCCGCCGTAGAATAAGAAAACAAATTACAAATAAAATTACGTCAATCTTTTACTGACGAAATAAATTCCAGTATTTGTTCGGCCACTTTATCTTCCCTGTAAAGGCTGTGACCAAGACCTTCGGTAATTACAAATTTTACATAAGGTAAATTTAATTGCGTTAAAAATTCCATATCTTCAAAAGGTGTTATAGTATCACCCTTATCATGCAGCCAAAGAGCAGGTATCCGGACAGATTGAATAATTCTTGCTACTGAATACCAGGAGGAGGGATGTCCTTCAATTTTTACTATCATTTTTTCCATCTCTTTTTTAATTTCATCGCCTATAGAAAGGTACCTGCAAAAATCATTTAAAGAACGGGTGGTTTCAGTAGCCGGGGCAATAAGAACAAGCCTTTTCAGGTGTTCCATCTTTGAAGTTTCAATAGCCAGAGCAATTGCTATACCGCCAAAAGAATGAGCTAAAACTGCATCAAAAGGTCCGTAATCAGCATTTGCTTTCAACAACATATCCCTGTACAATAAAGCAGTGATAGTTTTACCTGTGCTTACTCCATGAGCGGGGGCATCAAAAGCAAATACTTCAAAACCGTGCTGTAGTAAAGGTTGTATATATCTATCAAATTTGTAACTGTTACTGTCAAATCCATGGCAGATCAGCACTTTACATCCATTTGGTTTTCCTGGTCTCCAGCAAAAACCACGAATATCAAAATGATGCAACTTAAAGGATAACTTTTTCGAATTTTTAAATACGTCAGGAACAGTATAACTTCTTCGTTTTGAATAAGGTGTGCAAAATAATTCAAATGCTTCTTCCGCTGCTTTTGACCTCGATATCCAATCAAGTGCTTTGAATTTGATTCTATAATACTTTAAGACAATTCTTTGTATTAATTTCATTATGTGTAATTAATTCAAAAATATATGAAAGTTGTTATTATCGGAACAGGAAATACAGCAACCGTATCAGGAAAAAAAATACAGGAAGCAGGACATGAAATTATACAGGTTATAGGACGCAATTTTGAAAAAGCAAACCTTTTAGCTTCCCTGTTGCATAGCGCATCAGCTTATAATGTTCGTTATGTAAGTTTAGAGGCTGATATTTATATGCTTGCAGTTTCTGATACTGCTATTTCTTCTGTTGCATCCGGGTTAAAACTAAAAAATAAAATTGTAGTTCATACTGCCGCTGCGGTGTCAAAAGACGTATTGGCTGCCAGCAGTGAAAATTATGGAGTGTTGTATCCGTTACAAACACTTATAAAAGAAACAGAAATTCTCCCTTCTATTCCTGTTTTAATCGATGGTAGTAATGCATATACGAAAAATATATTAAAGGATTTTTGTGCAAATTGGGCCGGGACCACACAAATTGCAAATGATGAAGAAAGATTAAAACTGCACGTTGCTGCTGTTTTCGTAAGTAATTTCTCAAATTATCTTTTTTCTATGGCCGAGCAATACTGCAGGAAAGAACATTTGAAATTCAATTTGTTATATCCTTTAATTGAAGAAACAATAAAAAGGTTAAAATCACAAAGTTCTTCTGAAACACAAACAGGACCGGCTGTAAGAGAAGATTACGAAACTATTGAAAAACACAGAGGATCTCTTAAGAATTATCCTGAGTTAAGTAGTTTGTACAACTTCTTGACTGATAGTATAATTAGATTTTATAACAAAAATAAAACTTTAAGTAATAGTACTGACATTTCTAATAGAATTGAGAATATTTGATACATTTTAAATTTATGCTCATTGATTCCTCTATTACTTATACTAAAATTTAGCCGGGAGGTTTTTATAAAAATAGACACAACAACTTTGAGAATATAATTCATGCACGCTTAAACCTTTGTGCTCCATCGGCAAAATGTATTTTTTCTTTGTAATTAATAACAAATGGTTTGGCCAATGATTTCTAATACTTTTGCACCCAAAGGAAGAATTATGTATAATGTAAAATTCAGATTTGAAGAAAAAGGTCGTGAAGCTGTTACCCTTACTGATATTGAACCTGACCAAAGCATTCTAGAAATAGCGCTGACGAATGGTATAGAACTTCATCATAACTGTGGCGGTGTTTGTGCATGCAGTACCTGTCATATTTATGTAAACAAGGGTGAAGATCATCTAGAAGAACTCAGCGACAAAGAAGAAGATTTTATTGACCGTGCAGTTAACCCCCGTATCAATTCAAGGCTTGGATGTCAATGCGTGTTATTGAATGGGGATGGGGAAATAGAAGTCACATTACCTGATCAGACGCAATTTCTTGGCGAATAGTTAACAGGTTTTATTTACATCTAAATTTAATATAAAATTCAAAAGCAAAATATGGCTCAATACGAACCGCCCATTTACTGGAAAGATCATGAAGATATTGCCCAAAAGCTTTACGAACGTTTCGGCGATAGTTTTAATGAAAGCAAAATTTATAGGATCCGTTTTACAGATTTGCTTGAATATGTGCTTCAAATTCCTGGCTTTGTCGGTACGAAGGAGGAAAGTAACGAAGGTCATTTGGAAATGATACAAAGCGGATGGGTATATGAGTGGCGCGATAACCAAAAGTAGTGAGGATTTGTGAGGTTGTTGATTTGTGATGTTGTGGAGCTGAAGCAATTTGCAAATGGTTTATCAAGCAATTAATTTATAAAAAGCAATGAATCTGCTGGAATTATTTAAATCCGTTACTACACTTGCTTTTGATGTAGATGGCGTATTAACAGATGGCTCGCTTACCCTCTTACCGGGCGGCATTATGGCCCGAAGAATGAATGTAAAAGATGGCTATGCATTGCAATTAGCCATAAAAAGAGGATACAATATAGTAGTCATTTCCGGGGGAAATTCTGAGGAAGTAACTGACAGGCTGAATAAGCTGGGAATTAAGGAAGTCTTAATGAGAATTACGGATAAGGAAACAGTATTAAACGACTACCTGCAAAGGCACAATCTTTCGTGGAAAGAAGTGTTATACATGGGAGATGATATTCCTGACCTTATTTGTATGAAAAAGGTTGGGCTGGCATGTTGTCCCTTAGATGCGGTTGAGGAAATTAAACAGGCTTCTGCATATATCTCGCCCCTTCACGGCGGTTTTGCCTGCGCCCGGGATGTGATTGAAAAAGTCTTGAAGCTAAGAGGTCATTGGAGTGAGGATACGCACATTGAGTCTAAATAAAACAATAAAACTTTTATATTTCATTGATTAATTTGCTTTTAAAATAAAATTCTTTTTTGAAACTCATCGAGGCATTTTTCCGGTTAGTGCGTTGGCCCAATCTGGTCTTCATTGCTATAACACAGATTTTGTTTGTGTATTGCATTGTTCATCCTGTTATGTTTACTGCAGGGGCAATTCCAAACATTCAGGGCGTATATTTTATTTTATTAGTAGTTTCTTCAGTTATGATAGCTGCTGCCGGGTATATTATTAACGACTACTTCGACCTCAATATCGATCTTATCAATAAACCCGATAAATTGGTTGTTGACAAGATTATCAGCCGCAGGTGGGTCATTTTCTGGCATTTGTTACTAAGCATTACCGGCATCATTATCGGTTTTTATATAGACTGGAAAACTCATGTCCGCTTTTTAGGCATTGCTAATTTTACGTGTGCTGCTCTTTTGTTTATATATTCTATTTCATTGAAAAAGAAGCTTTTATCGGGTAATATTGTTATTTCCGCTTTAACTGCGTGGGTCATTCTTGTGGTAGGATGGTGCGAAACGTCTAATTTGCTGCAACCAAATCTGATTGGCTCTTTCACAGAGAAAATTACCCGTATATCCTTTTTTTATGCGGGCTTTGCATTTGTAATATCGCTGGTACGGGAAGTTGTAAAAGATATGGAAGATATGGAGGGCGACAGGCGATATGGATGCAATACAATGCCAATAGCATGGGGTATAAATGCTACGAAAGTTTTTTTAGCAGTATGGCTCGTCGTTCTCATAAGCGCATTATTTATCGTACAGTTTTATGTATTGGTATTTAAATGGTGGTGGAGTGCTATTTATTGTATAATCTTAATCATCATTCCATTATTATATATTTTTAAGTCACTTTTTTCTGCTAAATCAAGTGAAGATTATCACAGGTTAAGTTCACTCATAAAAGTGGCTATGCTTACCGGTATTCTTTCTATGTTATTTTTCAGGTTGTATTTGTCGTAACCAACAAAAAGAGGGGAGAAAATGAGTGAATTTTTATAGACATTTTCTATTTCTTTTTTTTGAAAAATATTATTCCTCCTTTCGGTTTACCCGTAAATGTTTTACGTGTTTTTTGGTTTTACCCGATTTTGTCTTCATCTGCAGTATTTATTGATTGTAGTAGTATGAAACAAAGCTGTTATTTTTAAACTTTCTAATTTTAAAAAAATTGTTTCTATATTAAATCTTACATTTAATTTTGACATTAATACTTTCGTATATCATTTATCGTTTATGCTACAGATATGACTTCACCATTTTCGATACCGGTACAATTAAATGCTGCAAATCCAGGTGAGATGGAAAGCTATTACTCCAAGCTGCTTACGAATCTGCCTGCTGCTGTGTATACCTGTGATGCTTACGGATACGTAAAATTTTATAACAAAGCAGCAGTGGAATTATGGGGAAGGGAGCCTGAAATCGGAAAAGATTTGTGGTGCGGATCATGGAAAATTTATAATGTTGAGGGTCTTCCTTTACCCCTTAACCAATGCCCGATGGCCGTGGCGCTTAGAGAGAAAAGGGCTGTATTGAATGAGGAAATCATAATAGAAAAACCGGGTGGCGAAAAGCGAAATATACTGCCTCACCCACAGCCAACTTTTGATGCAGACGGCTCGATCGTCGGAGCAGTGAACATGCTGGTAGACATCACAGAAAATAAAAGTATCAGGGAAAATAATCATAAACTGAAGCTGTACAATGAGCAGTTGGAGCAATTTGCATTTGCGGCAAGCCATGATTTGCAGGAGCCGCTAAGAAAAATAAGCGCTTTTGCTTCTTTGCTTTTAAATAAAAATTACCAGGGATTAGACGAGTCAGGTTTAAAGTATCTGAATAAAATAAGTGAATCCTCTGTCCGGATGATGAATCTCATTTCTGATCTTTTAGCTTATACAAATGAAGCAAATGCAAAGAAGCAATTTGTGAAAACAGATTTAAATGAAACTATTGACAATATAAAATCAGACCTCGAATTTTTGATTTTTGAAAAGAGTGCAGTGATAGAAGCAGATACGCTTCCTGTAATTAATGCTGTGCCTTCGCAAATGAACCGGCTGTTTTATAATCTTATTAATAATTCTCTGAAATTTTCACGGGATGGAGTAGCGCCCGTTGTGAAAATTAATTATCAAAGGTTTTCATCTTATATAAAAATAATCGTAAGAGATAACGGGATTGGTTTTGAACAGGCCTACTCGGAAAAAATATTTGATCTTTTTCAGAGGCTCAATGACAAACATTCTTATAAGGGCAGCGGGATAGGACTTTCGCTCTGCAAAAAAATTGCAGAAATTCATAATGGTGAAATATTTGCTGTGTCTGAGGACAAAAAAGGTGCAGCATTTCATATACAATTACCAGTTTCTGTATTAGCAGATTAAGCATAATATTCGCCTCCCTTTATTTAATAGCATAAAAGCCTGTACTGTCTGCATCTCCAAAGGCGAAATTTAATATAAAACAATAAAGACTTTTTACTTACATATCCTTTGTTATGGCAGCAGGTTTTCAATAGATGGAGAAGTGTTGGAACGGCCGGCGTATGCTACTTTAAAAAAGGTAATTGTAGAATAACTTTAAAGACGACTTTTTAGGTATTGAATAATAAGAATAGTCAGGCTGCTAAAAGCAAAAAAAAAGCGCGATATAAACAATAGCAGATGAACAGGATTCATCGCCTCATGAGTAATTAGTAGATTCTGCCGGTAAGAAAAAAAGTAATGCCTGTTCCTGAATTTTCTTCAGTTTTTATATTCCTGCCTTTGCTTACCCTTTACCTGACGGAATAAGCAGCAAAAATATTTGCGCGTATTTTTCATAAGGACCGATTCTGCTGATCGATCCTTATGAATATTGAGTGCCGTCGGTAGATTTTTCTTTTTTTTAATATGAGCGTCCTGATTTTTATGATTCTGCTTTTTTACTTGTTTATAAAACAATTTGAAGAAAAAAAAATTTTTTTAAAAAAACATTTTTATATGTTTGATCATAGAAATGTTATTCTTTCTGTTTGCTTTACATTATAATCAATTATTTGTGCAAAAAGCTATTTCATCATTGATAAAACTTTTTATAAGTTTTTATATATAAATAAAACTGCGCCGACTTTTATTTTGATGATAGTGAGAAAAGTAAAAAGAACAGGAAAAACATGACTAAGCAGCATTATTAATTTTTTTTTGTCTTATCTCTAACTATTCCAAATTTCTTAAAACCTTGCTTTATGAAAAAAACTATTCTCAGGGCATCTTTTTTCGGCTCTTTATTACTCTTGCTTTTCCAGTTTGCCGGAGCCCAAACCAGAACAATAACCGGTAGAATAACTGATAGTTCGGGCGCTCCGTTGTCTAATGTCTCAGTTCAGATTAAAGGTACCAATGCCGGTACTTCTACTGACGCAAATGGTAATTACAGTATAAGTGTTCCATCTCCTAACTCCAGGCTTGTATTTAGTTATACAGGAATGGAGGCCCGCGAAGTGTCAGCAGGTAACCGGTCTACTGTAAATGCACAGCTTCAAAGTGCAAATGCTTCATTGGGGGAAGTAGTGGTAATTGGTTATGGTACAGCAAGAAAATCAGACCTAACTGGTGCTGTTTCTACTATTAAAGGAGAGCAACTGATGGATAAGCCTGCTCCTAACGTTTCACAAGCCTTAGAGGGTAAAGTCGCAGGTGTTGATGTAAGTATTAACAGCAACGCTCCAGGTCAGGGAGCGAAAGTACGTATTCGCGGTATTGGCTCTATCAATTCAAACATAGACCCATTGTATGTTGTAGACGGTGTAATTGGGGTTGATCCTAATTCAATTAATCCTAATGATATCGCTTCTCTTGAGGTTTTGAAGGATGCCTCTTCAACTGCTATTTTTGGTTCCCGCGGTGCAAATGGTGTTATTATAATCAGTACGAGGCGTGGCAGACATGGAGGTACGCGCGTTACCTACGACGGAAATGTAAACAGGTCAGATTTGTATCGGCACCTTAAAACACTTAACTCTGATGAGTTTGTAAAAATTTACAACGAGTCATATGCAAATGGCACCAAATTCGATCCCCAGGGTGGAGTCTGGAACCCTCCGGTCGCACTCAATCATACCAGTTTGCCTTTATTGTTTGACGCAAATGATAAACCGATTTATAACACTAACTGGGAAAGTGAAGTATACAAACCATCCTATTCACAAACTCACCAGCTAAATTTTCAGGGTGGCGGAGAAAAATCTCTTTATAGCCTATCGCTTGGTTATTTAGACCAGAATGGATTGATGATAAATTCCTGGTTTAAGCGTTATTCTGCAAAACTTACTTTGGATAATGACGTGAATAAATGGCTGAAAGTAGGGGGAAGCATTGCTGTAATTAAAAGTACTCAACGTCTTATTTCCGATGCCAACGGAGGTTTAAATGTACCAAGAATGGTGACCGAGGAAGTTCCCATTGTACCTATAAAATATCCGGATGGCACCTGGGCAGGCAACTTTGATATTGCTGGTCTCGAAGGTGGACCTAACCCTGTGCACATATCGCAAAACAGGTACAACCTGAATAATAATCTTCAAAGTACCGGTGATGCTTACATGATATTTCATCTTACCGGGGACCTCGATTTTAAAACTGACTTTGGCTATAATTTAAGCTCACAAAAGAACAATTTTTTTTCAGCTTCTGACCTGCCACACTTGTCACAGGACCAGGGAGGAGATGCGTGGATAAGAAATTATTATAATTCTTACTGGCAATCCGAAAATTACCTTACCTGGAATAAGCAAATTAATGCTAATCAAAAAATGACAGCATTATTAGGTGCTTCCTGGCAGCAATATAACCAGCAATATGCAGGTGCAGAAGCGCAAAATTTTTTGGATAACTTCTTTCAGTGGCAAAATCTCGGTGCAGGATCTGTTCGTGCCGCTACCGAATCTAACAGCTACAAATGGGCTATGAACTCGTATTATGCCCGTATCACCTATAATATAAATGAAAAATACCTGTTTACTGCTACAGGCCGTTACGATGGATCCTCAAAGTTTGGTGCAAATAATAAGTACGCTTTCTTCCCTTCGATTGGTGCTGCATGGCGGGTATCTGAAGAGGACTTTTTAAAAGGTAATAGCCTGATTAACAATCTGAAGCTACGGGCCAGCTATGGCGCTTCAGGTAACCAGGAAATAGGCCAATACCAGTCAATTGCCCGGTACCAGGCGAATAATACGGTATTAAATGGAGCTAATCAATCGACCTTATTGCCTGACTATATTGGTAACCCAAATCTGAAATGGGAAAAATCAGTGCAGGGAGATGTAGGTGTAGAATTAGGGTTGTTTAGAAACCGTGTTAATCTTGATATGGATTACTACAACCGCACAACTAAAGATTTGCTGTTGCAAGCGCCTATTCCGTGGTCTGCTGGAGAGCGTACTGCAAGTGTTTATGAAAATGTTGGTTCCGTCAGAAATACAGGTTTTGAAGTTAATCTGAACACAGTTAACGTGAAGACAAAAAATCTTACCTGGTCTACCACCTTCCTTTTTTCTACCAATAAAAACAAAATACTTAAGCTGAACCAGGGCAATGCTGACATTTTCCCGGGTCCTAACTTTTTGGGACAAACCAATATTTTACGTGTAGGTGAGGCTATTGGTTCTTTCTGGGGAATGACCCGTGTTGGTACTTATTCTGATAAAGAAGCTGCTTTAGCTGCAGCACATAATTTAAAACCAGGTGACAGGAAATACATTTATAATGCAGATGGCAGCCCTTATTACAGCATTATAGGACATGCCTATCCTAAGTGGACCGGTACATTCAGCAGTACCATTAATTACAAAAACTGGGATTTCTCTTTTGACATACGATTTGTACAAGGTGTAAATACCGCAGCTACATTTAAACATTCAAGTGAAGACAGGCAAACTATATCCAACAGCCTTGCAACAGTATTAAATGGATGGACACCTGAAAATCAAAACACAATGGTGTCACAGGTTCGTAACTACAAATTTGCACAAGATTCTCACTTTGATACATGGTGGGTAGAAGACGGTTCATTCATTCGTGGTCAGAATTTTATATTAGGTTATTCTTTACCAGATGCCGCTACACGCAGACTTAAAATAAATCGTTTACGTTTTTACGCTAGTGTGCAAAATCTGTTTCTCATTACTAAGTATACAGGTTATGACCCTGAAGTGGATACCTTCAATTCCGGCTATGGAGCAAACGGTGCGTTCTCTCAAAACTTAGACTTTTTCTCATATCCAAGACCACGGGTTTGGAATTTAGGTGTAACTCTTTCTTTTTGATTTAATAAAAAAATATGCAGCAGCCTAAGAGAAATGACTGAACACGGATGCTGCATCAATTAAAACAAACAAATAATTTTAAAATGAGAACAGTAAAAAATTTAACTATAGCTATCTGTATATTGATGGTCTGCTCATGTAAAAAATTTCTGGAAGAAAAGCCGGCAAGTTTTTTAACGACCAATTCCAATCTATCAAGTCCCAAAGTTGCAAGATCACTTACTAATGGTGCATACCAGGATTTGCAAGGCCTATTGTCGGGTCAGAATTCATCATATGGCGGAAATACATGGAACCTGATGGAATTTATGACTGGTAAATCAAATAGCGATTTAGGACAAACAGGGTTTATAAACTTCCAAAACCTCAGCTACAACTCGACTTCGTTTTATTTTGATACCTGGTGGCAGCACTTATATTTAGGAGTAGGCGCCGCTAATCTTGCCATACAGCAAATTCCAAAAATAACAGCAACCGGTCTTACTGATGCAGCTAAAACCAATATGCTGGCTGAAGCCCACACCTTACGTGCTTTGTACTACTTTTATCTGGTAAGAATGTATGGTGCTGTGCCTAATGTGACAACAGTTCCGACAGATCTAAATTTAAACTTACCCCGCACTCCGGCTAAGAATATATATGACAGTATTATTATCCCTGATTTGCTTACCGCAGAGAAATCTACACTCCCTTGGTCTGATCCGACAGGCCTGGTTTCTATGAGTGCTGTAGAATCTATATTGGCAGATGTATACCTTACCTATGCAGGCGCTGCTATCAATGGCGGTGCACCATATTATGCAGAATCTGCTAAACGCTCCAAAGCAGTTATCGATAATGGTGGTTATTCATTATTTCCTAAATATACAGATATGATTAATCCCGCTAATAAAAATAAAGGAGAGTTTATATTCCAGGTACAATATGCCGCATCTGTGCCATCTACCAATCCGCTTACAGCGCTTACTATTCCAAATTATTCAGGTATTTCTAAATATTCTGATGAGTATGGTTCGGTTTATCCTACTAACCAGTTTATTGCTTCTTTTCCGGCAGGTGACAAAAGGGTGCAGGAGCGTCAGTTTTTCTTCACAAAATACAAGAGTATCAAAACAGCAGATACGGTAAAGTTCAAAAATTATTACATCTACAAATGGTTCGATTCTACTGCAGTTGTCAGCACAGCAAAGTCTGATCTTAATTATACGCTTTACCGCCTGCCAGATGTTTATCTGATGTATGCAGAAGCTTCAAACAGAGCTGAAGGTCAGCCAAATGCTAATGCAATTGCCTATGTAAATGCAATTCGCAGCCGTGCTCAGCTTGCCCCTATAGGCAGTTTACCACAGGCAGACTTCGAACATGAAGTATGGTTACAACGTTATTACGAACTCTGTTTTGAAAATAAGATGTGGTTTGATATGATACGTACAAGAAAAGTACACAATGATGTTACTGGCAACTGGGACGATTTTGTCGGACATACAACCGTTTATAATGCAACGTTCAGCGAAAAACAATTGTTGTTTCCTGTACCTAAACAAGAGTCAGATGTAAACCCCAACCTTTTGCCAAATAACCCTGGTTTCTAAAAGCATAGCGGGAAAAAAAGATAACAGCAGTTTTTAGCTCACGCTTAAATATTCGTAACTTCATAGCCGGTACATAGATTAAAATCAATCGTTGTACCGGCTAATTTTTTTAAAAATAATTATGAAAAGAAGAAGTTTTGTAAAACACGCAACAATGGCTACCGGCAGCGTACTAATTATGCATGACCTCTTTGCAAAAAGGCAGGATAAAGTATATGGGTATAATAATATGACCTATAGACTTGATACTGCATGGTCTAAAACAAATCCTTCTCAATTTCCCGTTAACGATTGTCATGAAATGGTTCAGGATAAGAAAGGAAGAATTATCCTTTTAACTAATGAAACAAAAAACAATATCCTTATTTATAATACGGATGGAAAAGTATTGGATAACTGGGGGCATATTTTCCCTGGCGGACATGGCTTAACGCTGCATAATGAAAACGGTACAGAATTTTTGTATATCACTGATACTGTACAACACCAGGTATACAAAACGACAATGGATGGCAAAGTGTTGCTGACTATTGATGCACCTTTGAATGCCGGAATTTATACAAAACCCGAAGAATTTGTGCCTACAGAAACAATTATTGATGATGCGAACGGTGATATTTTTATTGCTGATGGCTACGGTGCACAATACATATTACAGTACGATAGACAGGGAAAACTAAAAAATCATTTTGGTGGCAGGGGAGAAGGTGATGCTCACCTCGATAATGCCCACGGTATTTGTTTCGATACCCGAAACAATAAAAATGAGCTGCTGATAACCGACCGTACAAGAAACTGTTTCAAAAAGTTCACTAAAAATGGTGAACTTATTGAGGTAATAAAACTTCCGGGAGCATGTGTTTGCCGCCCGGTAATTAAAGGCGACCATTTATATGCTGCGGTGCTGAGATCTCCAAATATGGATGCAGTTGGAACGGGCTTTGTGACAATTCTTGATAAAAACAATAAAGTCATTAGCAATATCGGCGGAGCTGAGCCGCAATATACAAATGGAGTTTTGCAGCCTATGAGTCAGACAGACAAAATATTTGTTCATCCTCACGATGTATGTATCGACAGTGATGAAAATATTTATGTGGCGCAATGGGCATCAGGCAAAGTGTATCCTTACAAGTTAACAAGAGCTTAGAGACAATGTTGTTTATAAAACAATTGAAATTGTAAATATGGAATTCTTTAAAGCAGTATATGACTGGATAATAGGTTTTTTTGGGGTAGAGCAATTTCTTAAGATACTTAAGTCTGGTAATTACCATTCTTTTCTTACTTCCGATGGTTTTTTTTCCATCATCCGGCCACTATTTCCAATGGTTCTTGTTCTTGAGATTGCAGGGGCTTTATTGTACAAAAAGTTTAAAGTGCTTGATTACAAGATTTCATTTTTTTCTTTCGTATTCAACGCAGTGGTGGGGCGGTTTATCGCAATTGCCGCAGTCGTTTTTTGTATAGGCCTTTTTGAAAAATACGCACTTATTAAAATATCTTTCACCTGGTATTGGTTTATATATGGTTATATAATTTGGGAGTTCGGGCATTTTATTTATCACTATCTCGGTCATAAAGTCCGCTTATTCTGGTGTTTACATTCCACACATCACGCGCCTGAAACAATGAACCTGTCTGTTTCTTATGCTCATTTTTTTCTTGAAGGGCCTTATGCTGATTTAATCCGAACTACTGTCTGCATACTATTAGGCGTTACTCCTGTTATGTTGCTTGTAATCATGCTGATCGACGGTATATGGGGTGGTTTTATACACATTGGTGAAGGTTTGGTAAAAGAAGGCCGTATGGGTTTTTTATATAAATTTATTCTCACTCCTTCTCACCACAGGGTACATCATGCTAAAAATCCATTGTACATAGACACTAATTTTTGCAATCTGCTGAACATATGGGACAGGGTTTTTAAGACCTACCAGCCCGAAGAAAAAAGCGTTCCGGTGGTGTATGGTATTTCAAGAGAAATGAAACCTAACAGTTTTCTTGATGCTTATTTTGGCGAAATTGGAGCTTTGGTCAGGGATATGCGCAGGGCACCCGGCATCAAAAATAAACTTTTATATATCGTTATGCCTCCAGGCTGGAGCCATACGGGAGATCATAAAACATCTAAAATAGTACGTGGAGAATATTTTCAACAGAATTCTCAGGAACATAAAAATGAAACATTTAAATCAGCAATTAATCAAAAAGATTATCACCAGACTGAACATTAACCGGTTTTCTAAAAGCAGTTTATAAATTATCAGCAGCAGTCTAATAGTCTTATAGGGTTGTGACTAAAACTGTTTTTTTTTGCCTCGCACATCGCAGTCTTTGTCTCGAATATTAATTTTTTTACTGCAACTAATACAGCGTTTACTGTGAATCGCTATGCTGTTCCTGCCCAAGCTTTTTTTCTATTCTTCTGTCTGGTATAAACCAAATAACTGCTACCACAACATATAAGGCAAAACCAATCCACGGGTTGATAAGAGAGAGTAAAATAGCGGTGAGATAAATAGCGATAGAAATTTTTCCTTTTGTCCCTTTTCCTACGGCAAGACCTAATGCAGAGTCTTTTCCGTGAAGTTTTATTAATGCAACTGAAAGAATAGAATAGGCTATTGCATTCATAACAAGGATAAATCCGTACAATACGACCGGCACTGTTGCAAAATGATTTTCTCCCATCCATGCAGTAACAAAAGGAATTAAGGAAAGCCAGAAAAGTAAGTGGAGATTAGCCCAGAGGATGCCTCCGTTAATAAATTCAACTGCCTGCATCATGTGATGATGATTATTCCAGTAAATGCCAATATAAATAAAGCTTAGAATATAACTTATTATAACAGGCAACAATGGTTTTAATGAGGTAAAATCACTGCCACGGGGTACCCTAACACCATTATAGTAATGAGGATGGCAATAACACCATCACTGAACGCTTCCAGTCGACCTTTTCCCATAATAATTGCAGTTATCAGGTAAAAGTCATATTAATTTTTTTATTGAACAACCGCTTTTTCTCGTTTTGTTGCCTGCATTTATGGTAATAGCTGCTTTTAATAAGTTTTATGCAAATCTATCTATATAAATATTCTTACGACGACCAGTTTCAATATAGAACTTTCAACAGTTCGGGAAGAGCAGTCAGATTAACGGGTTTTACAAGCAAGCTTATAACATTTTTGTATTGCTTCGATTGATCACGGTCAAATTCGGTGGTAGAGGAGGTAAGAATATAAACTTTGTTATCAAAATTGTGCTGACTCATCAGGTTTAAAAATTTCCAGCCATCGATACCGGGCATGTTTAAATCAAGAAAAATAAGATCAGGACTGAGCGCTTCTATACTGTCTATTGCCTTTGAGGGTAAAGTAAAATCCACCACCTGGCATTCAGGAGCAACCTTTTGAAGCATTTTTTTCATGATAAAATTAGCGATTGCCATATCATCTACAAGCATTATTTTTCTTGCCATTCCTGGTGCTTTTATTTTAAGGTTCTTTTAATTCTTTCGGCATTTCTGTTAACATAGCCTGGATTTTCGATATACATTCTGTTAAACGTATTTCTTCTACTTATTATTTTACAATTTTTATTTTTGATAAAACCTGTAATAGTTTTCTTGCGATTGTGCTGAAGTCTGAATTTGTTGAATTTTCAATGTTATTTTTGAAAAAAATTCTATATAAATAATTGTCCTTTGTGCGGACGTATGATGTCTGCACCTTGCAACATGCATCATTTACTTCCTTTAAGCAAGGGAGGGAAAAATACGCCTGCTATACTCCTTCACAAAATTTGTCATGATAAAATACATGCAGTATTTACAGAAACAGAACTCAAAAGGAATTTCAACACGATTGATAAATTACAACAACATGAAGAAATGGCTAAGTTCATAAAATGGGTACGCAATAAAGAGCCACAATTTTATGACAAGTCAGTAAAATTAAAAGCAAAAAGGTAAAAGAAGAATCAATCTTTTTACGCTGTTTAAAAAATCGTATATTTTTTTAAATAACAATATTTATCTTTCATTTATCAGGCAATCTCATATAACAGCGAAAAAAATTAAATGCAACTTTTCAACAAGATATTTCAGTTTTTTACTATTGCTGTTTTTCTCATCTCCTGCGCTGGAAAAAGCAAAAATGATAAACAGGTATTTGCATATAATGAAGTTGAAGGAATTCGTACTTTAGACCCTGCATTTGCCAAAGAAAGATCTACAATGTGGATAGCTCATCAACTATATAATACTTTGGTTGAGACAGACAGTAACCTGAATATTGTTCCTTCATTGGCAAAAAACTGGGAAATAAGTAAAGATCATCTTTTGTATACTTTTCATTTGCGAAGCGATGTTTATTTTCATGATAATGAAGCGTTCCACGGCGGGAAGGGTAAGAAAATGACCTCGGCCGATATTGTCTATAGCTTTTCAAGAATTATGGACAAGTCGACGGCAAGCAGCGGGGCATGGATATTTAACAACAGGATAGCCGGCAATGGTTTTAGTGCACTAAATGATACTACTTTTCAGGTACGGCTTATTCGGCCTTTTCATCCCATACTTGGTATTTTAAGCATGAAATATTGCAGTATTGTACCCAGGGAAGTTGTTGAAAAGTATGGAAAAGATTTTCGCAGCCATCCCTGCGGTACTGGTCCTTTCCAGTTGCATTTCTGGGAAGAAGGCCAGGCTCTTATACTCTATAAAAATCCTCATTACTTCGAAAAAGATGAGCAGGGAAAGCAACTGCCACGTTTAGATGCGGTGAAAATTTCTTTTCTTAACAGCCGCTCAACGGAATTTCTTGCTTTTCAGCAGGGTCAGTTAAGCTTTGTAAATGATATCGATCCATCTTTTAAAGATGAAGTACTGACCAAAAATGGCGACCTGCGCAAAGAATGGAAACAGAAAATTATTTTAAATAAACATGCTTATTTAAATACTGAATACCTCGGCATTTTGGTAGATGAAAAAAACAACCTTGTCAAAAATTCACCTTTACGGCTAAAAGCCATCAGGCAGGCTATTAACAGTTCTATAAACCGTCAAAAGCTGATGATGTACCTGCGTAACTCTATCGGCACCCCTGCTACAGGCGGCATGGTACCTGCAGGACTGCCTTCTGAAAATGCTGAAATAGTAAAGGGCTATCCTTACGATCCTGCAAAAGCACAACGGCTACTTAAAGAGGAAGGTTTCGGGAATGGAAAAGGCTTGCCTGCAGTTACTTTGCTTACCATCCCGATTTATGCTGATATTGGCAGCTTTGTTGCAAAACAGTTGGAAGAAACGGGCATAAAAGTGCAGGTGGAAGTAGTGCAAAAAGGTTTATTGCTCGAGCAGACAGCTAAGTCAGAAGCATTATTTTTCAGGGGAAGCTGGATTGCTGATTATCCTGATGCAGAAAATTATATGGCTATGTTTTACAGTAAAAATCCTGCTCCTCCTAATTATACTCAATATAAAAATCCGGCATTTGATAATTTATACGAAAAAGCTTTGCTTGAAAATAACGATAGCGTCCGTTACTCGCTATATCGGCAGATGGATCAGATGGTGATAAATGATGCTCCTGTCGTACCGTTATTTTACGATATGGCTATTCATCTCGTCAATAAAAATGTACACAATTTCACCACCGATGCGCTGAACGAGCTTGAGCTAAGGAGAGTTATTGTTGATAATACCAAATGAGTAAATAAAATGAAAAGATACTGTAAGACAGCCTAAAGTGAGAAATGGAGAACCAGGGATGATTTTTAACGCCTACCTTACTCAAAGTTTTCATTTGGTTTGCATTTTTTAGTATTGGATTTGTGTGTTTTACTACTATATCCGCATTTAATAATTACAGTAATTTTTTCTCTCCGAAAAAAATATCTGTAGCGGCGTTTTTTATTTTTTATGTACACTTGCATCATTTTTATGTCCCGGTTTTATTCTCATATAAATACGGCTAAATCTATTATTTCACTTTATAAAGGTGAGGTTCCATTCAATTTTTTTTTAAAAAACTTTTTTTTAAAAGAAAAAAAATACGGTTCACGGGACAGGCGGATGATTTCTTCATTATGCTACAATTATTTTAGAACAGGCAATGTAATAACAGGAAAGACCATAGAAGAAAAAATGCTGACCGGCTTGTTTTTATGTACCCGGCAACCAAACGAAATATTGCGAAATGAAAAGCCGGGATGGAATGAAAAAGTGATGCTGGATTTAGCTGAAAAAATTTTAATTTCAGAAATTGATGTTGAAGAGATTTTCCCTTTTAATAAGGAATTATCTGAAGGGATAAATGTAAAACTTTTCAGTACTTCCTTTCTTATTCAGCCGGAATTATTTATCAGACTACGACCAAAAAAACATGAAATTGTAAAACAAAAACTTTCGGCTGCGCAAATAACTTTTAAAGAAATCAATAAAAATTGCCTTGCATTTGCAAACGGAACTAAACTTGATGAAGTCGCAGACATTGACCGGGAAGCAGTCATCCAGGATTTAAATTCCCAAAGGGTGGGAGAGTTGATGACGGCAGCAAATTCAGAAGAGACGGTAAATGTCTGGGATTGTTGTGCAGCAAGCGGAGGCAAATCTATTATGGCGTATGATATACTTGCAGACATCAGGCTAACAGTATCTGACGTAAGGCAATCGATCATACAAAATTTGCACAAACGCTTCAGAGATGCCGGAATAAAAACTTATCAGTCATTTATTGCAGACTTGACAAATGATAAAAATTTACGATCGACCCTTCATGATAAGAAATTTAATTTTATTATTTGCGATGCGCCCTGCAGCGGTTCAGGTACCTGGAGCCGTACCCCGGAACAACTGATGTTCTTTCAGCATAAAGAGATAGAAAAATACAGCAACCTGCAGAAAAACATTTGTTCGAATGCAATTCCTTTTTTACAGAAAGGGGGATATTTTCTATATATTACCTGTTCTGTTTTCAAAAAAGAAAATGAAGATGTTATAGATTATATACAAGAAAAGTTTTCACTGACATTGATAAAAATGGAACTATTAAAAGGGTATAAAATAAAGGCAGACACTATGTTTGCTGCTTTGTTTCAATTGAGCTGATATAACTCCAGAAAGTATAATTTACTTTATAAGGCGAATAGTTCGTTTTTGGGTTTTACTTAAATAATGCAAAAAATAGACACCATGTGCTAATTTTTGAGTAGAGCTAAAACCTATGGCGCGGAGCTCATCCTGTGCAACCTGCACAGTCAGTTTTTCAACCATACTTCCTTTTGCATCCATCAAACTTAAATTAACTTCTCCTGGCTCCGGGGCTTTCAAATAAACGATTAAATCATTGACAAAAGGATTTGGAACCGCTACCAGCCAGTCTTTAGCAAAGATATTTCCTTTTTGTAATGGCATTGTTCGCAAGGTAGTACTGTCAGTATATTTTATAGTATAAAACCCGGCAGGCACGTTAGCAAGATTATTGAAAGTATTATTATAAATTTCTTCTTTTTCGGTTATAAAATTTTGTGAAGCAATTATTTTTCCTGCAGTATTTATCAATTCCACTTTGGCAGGCCCGTCTGTCTGTCCGATAAATTTTGTATCAATTTTATCTGTAAATGGATCGGGAGTTACAAACAACCATTCGTTCCCATATAAATTTACATTCTCCTCATGCTTTAATAACCTGTAAGCAATTCTAAAATTTGGAATGCCATAACCATAACGGTTATCAGGAGTTGTATATTTGTCGGCACTTTTATAAACGGCATCAAGAATTTTGATGTTATTAAAAGCAGGAAAGGCCTGCCACAGACAAGCTATTAATCCTGCAATATTCGGGTTTGAAAAAGAAGTTCCGTTTCCTGATACGGGTTGATTATTAAGGCCAGCTATAACAGTGCCTTCCCCTACCGAAACAATATCCGGTTTCACTTTTCCGGGATAGCCATAACTGCTGAAACCTGCAATTTCTCCCGCAGCATTGGTTGCACCTACGGTACAAACACTGTCGGTATCCGCAGGAAAAATAATATATTTCCAATGACTACTGCCTTCGTTTCCTGCGCTGTTAGTTACTATCATTCCTTTTCTTACCGCTACAGATGCGGCCCGGGAAACCATGGTTGAATTTTTATAAAAATCGGCATAAGTATGATTGAAAGAAGAGTCATCAAACTCTGAATAACCAAGCGAGGAAGAAATCATATCAGCTCCTGCACTGTCTGCAAATTCAGCTCCCGCTGCCCAGTTATGTTCTTCAACCGGGTATTCAGTTGCAGCATTTTCTGTTCTTATCAGCCAGTAGCTTGCTTTGGGAGCTGTGCCTACCATTTGGCCCGGCCAGTTGGCCGATAAAATGCTAAGACAGTACATGCCGTGAGAGTCATCCTCGTTTACGCTGTTATCAAATGCAACAAAATCTTGTTCACCTAAAATTTGTCCGTTCCTTCGTACGCTGTCAAATGCTGTAATGGTTTTATATTGTTGAAAACCGGCGTCGAGCACAGCGATTTCCATTGTTTCTCCCTGAAAGCCTTTATTATGCAAAAATTCACCTTCGTGAATGTGCACCTGGTTGTAATTATTGCCGTAATTAAAGGTGTTGCCTGTAGTTGCTAAAGGACGGTTTGCACCTGAAATACTTACAGGAGGCGGAAGTTTTTTAAATTTATCAATATGGCCTGTTATTGGCCGATAACCAATGCCTTTTGCCGATTTTACAAAAGGAAATGACATAATTTTGGTAATGGCATTTTGGTCAGTAGTTTCTATTAAAACCTGGTTAAGCCATTTTGATACGCTCAGCACCTGTACATTTCCTGCAAAACGTATGCTGTCTATAAATTTTTTTGTTACAGGCAAGTCTGCGCTGTCAATGGGAATATTATAACGATTACGCCGTTCGATTGCTCTTTTAGAAAGAAATTGGGAAGGATTATTTAAACTATATGAATTGCTGCTTTTATCCTTGAGTTGTACAATGAGTTTTGGATATTGGGCATTCGCCTGTAAGACACAATACAGAGAAAAAAATACCAGTTGAAAAATTTTCATTCAGCAATAAATTTTCAATTCAAAGCTACTGAAAAACGAAGGTAAAGCGGTTTTAACCGGAGCATTTTGAATTTTTAGTAACAGATAGTAATTTGGCGGCTCTTAACCATAGCTAAATGCAGTCAAGGTGTCTTCTGCCAGACAATTAATAAGCAAAATCTGAAATGCCTTAGAACAATGAGTACAAGAGAGCAGTTAATTATGACTTATCAACTGCAGCTTTACACCATAACTTGCATCCTGGTACTTTGGTGGCGGCGGATTTCTTTGCCAGTTCCAGTAAAGAAATTCTTTATAAATAAGACCCACACCTTTTGCATATACTTCCAGGCCGTATGTTCTTATCTGAACTTCCAGGGCAGGATCAAAAGGACCCTCCGGAGTTGTTTCATCATGTTGAAAAACAGTAACTGTACTATCATAAGTTGTATTCAGGACACTATAGCCCGAGTCAACGCCCCTGTATTCGTATTCCCAATTATCGAGGTAACCGACAGTAGAATTTATTGACCTGGTATCGATAAAAGAATGAGCCAGCCAGGAATAACCTTCAACAACAGGTGCGTGCAGCTTTAAAAACCTTAAATTGTTATCCACATATTCTATCCACTCATCTGTTGGAGTTGCAAAGAAAGTAGCTGCAAAACTCCACGGCTGCAATCCTGCAGTATCTCTTGTAAATCTGAATATACGGTAAGAAAGCCGTCCCTCATTATCAGTAAACTTTGACTCTATAGAGTCTTTTGCCTGGTAGCTTTTTACTATTAAAGCAGTTCCAAATGAAGCCGGCACAGTTGAGTCTAACCTGTACAAATAAGTTTTACCCACCACCAGAGGAAAATAATCAGCCATAGAAGCTGGTTGCAAAGTTTCTGTTTCCTTTTTGCAGCTAAACAAAGTAAAAAGCAACATTATAACAGGTACGGCAGAAAATAATTTTTTCATTAATGGTATATTCTGACGGAAAGATAATTACTTTATGGAAACTGCAGGAACAACAATACTTGAATTATAACATACAATACATAAAATCAAAACTAAAACCTCGTCTGAAAAGTATTACTTTTAAAGATAACTATTGATAAAAGCGGGTAAATTGTAATAAATTATAAGATGAAATATAGATTATTTGGAAAAAATACAGGCTTATATGCAAGTGAGTTAATCCTGGGCGGAGCCTCTTTGGTACCACTAAGGGATACGGTGCATGCAAAGAAGAAGCACAAACCATTCTTACGAATATACTGAAGCGGGCGGAAATTTTATTGATACCTCCGATGCTTATCAAAACGGAGAATCAGAAAGCATAATAGGTGAATTTATTGGTTCAAAACGAGATGACTATATTATTTCCTCAAAGTTTACCAGAAGTGCAAGTCCACACCCATCCGTAAGCATCTTTGGCAATAACCGCAAGGCAATGATTCAATCTGTGGAACAGAGCCTGAAAAGATTGAAAACAGACCGTATTGATATTTATATTGCACATCTTGACGATAATGTTACCCCGACAGATGAACTTGTTCGCGGTTTTAATGACCTGGTCAGTGCAGGAAAGGTCATCTATGGCGGGTTATCAAACTTTCCTTCATGGAAAACGGCTACAGCCGTAAACACAGCTAACCTGCAGGGTAAGGCACCAATTATAGCTTTACAGACAGAGTTTAGCCTGGTTTCCTGGAATCCGGACGATTTAAAGATGCTGATTAATTTTTTACAAAAACACGATACGCAAAGCAGCAAGATTTATATTACTATCACCAGTAACTTTAGCAGTATTATTTTTGATTATGCTTACATTCGCGCGGAAATATCTGAAAGCTGCCTGCGGCAGGGGAAACTAACCACTACCTACATAGAAATTAAAAAAAGCAAAAAAAGCTTTTATTTTATTTTTCATTTAAAAAAACTTCTTCTGTTTCCCGTTGTGTAATATTTCCCCAAAAGCGTATGAAAGCTTCTTTTGATACTGGTTTTTGTAATGGGGTCATTGTCCCGGCTACCTGTTCCATTGCATCCAGCAAAACAGGGTAGGGGCGATAACCTGTTATCATAATAGCCGGTCCGTTTGCCGATCGCATTATCAGGGTTGGAAAACGACTGATGTTTCTGTTGTGAACTTCGTTCAGGTCAGTTCTAAAGGCGTTAATTCCGTTATCGTTGATCGTTAAATCCTGCAAAAATTTTTCTAAATTCAAAAGGCCGGGATAATTGGTTGCAAGATTTTGAGCGATTCCTGTTAAAACATCCTGGCGTGCTATATTCTTTCCATGCAGCATAACTGCTTCACGCGCCATTCTCAGGTATTTGACTCCGGCTGTTTGAGACTGTACTTCTGCACATTTTACTGCAATACAGGCAGGATATGAAGAAGCAGGCGGATCTTCTGCCCATATTTTATCATATATTTCCATACCCGATTTTACACTTGCCTCAAGCCATACAGGCCCCATTTGCATAGGTCGGCTCACTGAATATAGAGGGTCGTTGTAATTTTGCCATCCGGGCAAAAGGCCGCTCATTACGTTACGAAAAATAATTTTATCCTGAAATTCATATTGCAACCGGCGCCATTGCGGCTCAAATGCCCAGCTCCAACAACAAAGCGGATCGGTGTAGAATGTTATTTCCACCCGATCCGCCCGGTATTCTGTATTATGAATATTATTCGTTGCTGATTCCTGTTTTTCCTGCTGAAATTCCATTAACTATTTATAACTTCGAACTGTTCATATTCATTTCTGTTTCAAGCACATCTTCACTTAAAGGCTTATTCCATTGCTGAGGTCCCATAGGGGCAGACATTTTTATAAGATCACTTCTCATTTTGCCCAATTCTACCTCTATATTTTCATTCTCTTTAAAAGTATTATTTGTCCCTTCGGCTTTCTGATCGAGCAAGCTGTTTGTTTCCAAAACATACTTTATAGGATCCTCAATATACTGCCATGTTTCGCCTGTCTGTGTACTTTGACCCTGATTCCAGGGGCCACGAATAGCATTACCGCTCGACATGTTGAAGTATAAATTGCTATAACGGGGATCGGCTTGTAATATTCCCGGAGGAAAGTTAGGTTTAATAGTTGCCAAAGCAGCTTCAAACATTTGGTAATGTGCCACCTCTCTTGTCATTAAAAAGCGCAGTGTTTCCTTTACAAACGGATCTTCTGTAAACTGCAGCAGGTATTCATACACCATTTTGGCTCTTGTTTCTGCAGCTATATCTGAGCGCAAATCTGCTGTAAGGTCGCCTTGTGCATCGCCGTTTATGTAAGCAGCAGTCCACGGAACTCCCTGGCTGTTTGTATAAGCAGGGCCACCTGCGCTTTGAACTAAGAACTGCGGCGCTACCATTGCCTGGTGTATCATGTTTTCTTTAGAGGCTTTGCCGTCTAAGAGTTGCATGATTTCCGAATTTTCGGCAGCTTTTTTAAGATCGCCGTTTACGCCGGTCAGCAACATCTGAATGGTAGCGCCGACAATCTCAAGATGGCTAAATTCTTCCGTAGCGATATCCATCAATAAATCGTATTTATCAGGATAAGGATTTTTTGCACCAAAGGCCTGAACAAAATATCGCAAAGCCGCCGCTAATTCGCCGTTGGCTCCCCCAAATTGCTCTAATAACAAAGTAGCAAATGCAGGGTCTGGTTTCGACACCCGTGCATTGAACTGTAAGTCTTTTACATGATAGAACATAAAAATAAATTTAATGTATTAAAATATATAAGGCAGTAAAACCATGCCATGTAAATTTGATAAAAGAAGGAAAAATCCGGATCATAAGAATACCAACAGAAGTAATTCTAAAATGGATGGTAGTAAAATTGATATTAATACTAACAGGTATCGTTTTATTAAAAAAATTTATGCTTTTTTTCTATAACTCCTTGCTCGTTACAATTTCTTGGGTATTGCTCAGTTTATATCTGTTGATAAATAGCTACAAAATTGGGTTTCTTAAAAAAATAAAAATCCCCGATAAGTTAACTCAACCTGCAGTAGCCGTTATCATTGCTGTAAGAAATGAAGAAGCAGACCTTGAAAAAGCACTTGAAAGCATCTGCGCTCTCAATTACAGTAATTACCGTTTACTTCTTGTTGATGACCGGTCTACAGACCGTACGCCACAAATACTTAATAATTTTGCCCGGAAATTTTCACACGTTACAGTTGTAGACATACACAAATTGCCGGATAATTGGTTGGGGAAAAGCCATGCGCTGTACCAGGGATATAAAAATTCAGCAGAAGAATGGATGCTTTTTACTGATGCCGACGTAGTATTTAAACCTGATACGCTTACAAAAGCTATCGCCTATAGTATTAACCTACAGTTAGATCATCTTGTTCTGCTTCCTCAAATCCATTCGAGGTCTGCGGCTTTCAATAGTGTACTGGTTACCTTCAAAATCATGTTCGATCTGCAATACCGGCCCTGGGCTGCAAAAAACCCTCATTCCGATGCTTCTATAGGTATGGGCGCTTTTAATCTTGTAAAAAGAACGGCATACGAAGCAGCAGGAACACATCGCCGTTTTTCGCTTCATCCTAATGACGATCTGCAGTTGGGCCGGTGTATGAAATCTTCCGGTTTCAAACAGGACGTATTGTACGGTGATGAACAAATACAATATGAATGGTATAACAGTTTACCTGCATTTATTAATGGACTTATGAAAAATGCTTTTTCGTCTGTTAAGTATAGTTTTCGAAAAGCTGTTATCAATTCTTTTGGTTCTCTTATGTTTTTTGTATTGCCAGTGCCTGTTTTGCTGTTATCCGGTGTGCCTCGTCTTCAATACCTGGCTGCCGTTATATTGCTTTCCCAACTTGCGTTATACCTGCTAAAACCAGCTATGCATGCAAGGTGGTGGTATGTTCCGGTTATCCCTTTCGCGGCTGCGGTTATCAGTTATATTATGCTGAAATCAGCAATTCTTACCCTCTGGCAGAGAGGGATTTACTGGCGGGATAATTTTTACCCGTTGTCAGAATTAAAAAAATATAAATGATTTTTTCTTATAAATAATTATAAGACTAAAAGATAAATTTTTTACTTTAAGGTAAAGAGTAATCACACCTGAATAAACGGGTAATTTTATAAAAACCTGCAAAATAGTTGGTTTGCAAAACTGGAAATCGTTGTGCTAATCCTGCCTACTTTTGCACCGCATGAATAATGATAATAAAAATAAAAAGCCGCATTTAACCCGGTTGCATCTTTGGGTTATGACTATTGCTACCGGAATGGTAGTGGCGAATATTTATTATAATCAACCGCTGCTGGCTGACATCTCAAAAGATTTTAAAGTATCAGAAGCACAAGGGGGCATGCTGGCCATGCTTACGCAGTCCGGGTATGCTGCGGGAATGCTTTTTACTGTTCCCCTTGGAGATATGATGGAACGTAAGAGACTCATTATGTTCGAATTTTTTATGACTATTGTTGCTTTGTTGCTTGCTGCGTGGTCACCTGCCATCCATGTTTTAATGTTTGCCAGTTTTCTCATTGGCGCTTTTTCTATAATTCCTCAGTTGATTGTGCCTATGGCTGCACACCTTTCAGATCCTGGCGAGAGAGGAAAAACAATTGGTTTTGTTATGAGCGGTTTACTTATAGGCATATTATTATCCCGCACTGTTAGTGGATATATTGGTGCACATCTTGGCTGGAGAGCCATGTTTTATATAGCAGCAGGATTAATGTTCATACTATGGATAGCCTTGTATTTTTTATTGCCGCAGGTACATCCTGATTATAAAGGAAGTTATAAAGTGCTGATGAAATCGCTTATCCATTTAATAAAAGAAGAACCTCAGTTAAGAATTTCGGCTATCCGTGGCGCTTTATGCTATGCCTGCTTCTCAGGATTTTGGACAACGCTTGTTTTTTTATTAAAAGAGCCACAATATCATTTAGGCAGCGAATCCGCAGGCCTTTTTGGACTTGTTGGTGCCTTTGGTGCCCTGGCTGCCTCGCAAATGGGGCGCTTAAGCGACAAAGGAGACAGTCAAAAACTTACTGCAATAAGTATTCTTTTAGTTGTCATTTCCTATGTTGTTTTTGGCTTTTCCACCTCTAATATATTACTGCTGATTATGGGGGTTATTATAATGGATATGGGTGTGCAGGCCACTCATATTTCTAACCAGGCTGTTATTTTTTCTTTGCGTCCGGAGGCACGTAACAGGCTCAATACTGTTTATATGGTTACTTATTTTATCGGCGGTGCAGCAGGCACATTTCTCGCAAGCCGTGCATGGCATCTTTACAAATGGAATGGCGTGGTACTGATGGGAATAGCGTTATCAGTTTTATCGCTTATCATTCATCTGACGTTTTCAGAAAAAGCTCAAAGAAAGATAGAACGAAGGTTGTTATGATTGATGATAGAACCCAAATAGATTACAATAAATTCGTTCAAATCTTTTTTGGGATAATAGCATTGTCGCTTCAACTTTGAATGAAAATCTGAGGGATAAATGACACCGGAAAGAAGAGAAAAATTATTATCAGTATTAGAAAAGCGACAGAATAATCTAACGGTCGTATTGGAAAATGTGTTTGACCCGCACAATGAAGCAGCCGTAATGAGAACCTGCGACTCGGTAGGTGTCCAGGATATTTATATAATAAACAACAGGATTCCGCCTCGAAAAAAATGGGGCTTCAAAAGCGGGAGCAGTGCAAAAAAATGGCTTACCATACACCAGTTTACCAATCCTGCAGATTGTTTTATGGAATAGCGTAGTCAATACGCTAAAATATTAACAACCCATCTGGGCTCAGATGCTGTAAGTGTGTTCAACATAGATTTTACTGAAAGTATTGCCCTCGTTTTTGGCAATGAGCGGTTTGGCGTAAGTGATGAAACAAGAGCTTTGGCAGATGGTAATTTTGTGATTCCTCAATGCGGAATTATCCAAAGCCTCAACATTTCTGTTGCCTGTGCAATTACTGTTTATGAGGCTTACCGACAAAAAGAACAGGCAGGACATTATAAAAAGCCATCGCTGTCAACTGAGAACAGAAACCAGCTTCTTCAGGAATGGGGGGTTAAAGAACAGGAAATTTTTATAGAGGAAGAAAATTAAATATATGAAGAGACTGATGACTACAATTGTTCTATTTGTTATTGTTTTGTATGGTAATGCACAGAGTAATGGTTCTGTTAGCAGGCTTATAAAAAAAGTCTCGGCTGAAGATGTAAAGACTATGATCGACACAACATCAGTTCCCACAATAGTTAACTTTTGGGCAAGCTGGTGCGGACCTTGCACCAGGGAAATTCCATGGTTCGACAGTATTATTGCAAAGAAAAATTTACAGGTAAAATTGCTGCTCGTAAGTGTTGATTTTCCAACTCAATATCCCAAACAATTAACAGATTTTGTACACAAGCAAGGTTACAAAGGAGAAGTTGTTTTTCTGAACGAAACAAATACCCATCATTTTACTCCCATAATCGATAAAAACTGGACAGGTGAAATTCCTGCTTCTATATTTATTAATAATCCAAAAAAATATTACCAGCTATTTAATCAGCAAATACCACCAAAAAGGTTTGAACTCGAACTGGAAAAATTAGTTAATTAGTCTTTATTTTGTCATCGGATCATTGGCAATAGTTATTAAGGCATTTGGTCATTAGGTCATTTTGTCATTGCACCATTAGGGCATTAATTTACCGGTGAGTGTTTTCTTCCTCCCTAATGACCTGTATTTTTACGTAGCTTTTCCTTTCAGTTCCCAGTGGTCTTTAAATATTTTACCTTCTCTGTCTTTTTTCAGCGTTCGCGCGTATCGTTCGCCTTTTATAGCTCCCTGTTTTGTTTTTTTACCTATAAATAACAATACAGCATTTCCTCCTTCTTCTGTTTTAAAAGACAAATCATATCCTTTACACTTCATTTCGATCATGGCCGAACGTTCATATTTCCTGCCGGTTTCTTTTGTAAATCTTCGCTTAAGGCCATTGTCCTTTTATTTTTTTCAATAGGTTTTTTTATTTTCCTTATTATCGTTTATTGCTTTTTTTATACTATTTCGAATTAATTCAATAGCAATACCAGGACCGCCGTTTTCCAAATGATTAAATACATCTTCGCTTACATTGTTGTAAGAAGCAAAAAAGTTGATAATTTCTTTTACAAGACCATCAGGAAGGTCATCAATACTATCTGCTGAAGAATATAATCTTGAGTCTAACTGAACAGCTATAACCCTGTCATTACGTACTTTTTCACCTTTTTTTTCCTGTTCAACTTTGATGATCCCAAGCACTTTGGCTTCAACCAGGCATCCGGGAAAAGTAGGCGCATCGGTAAGCACAAGTATATCCATCGGGTCACCATCTTCTGCAATGGTTGAAGGGATAAACCCGAAATCAAAAGGAAAGATCATGCCTGCAGGCAATGCCTTTTTCAATTTTACAATATCTGTTTTCTCATCGTAGGCATATTTGTTACGGCTGCCCTTTGGCGTTTCTACTATTGCATTAATGTTATGTGTTCCTTCAATAAATGGTGGCGGTAATATCATAAGGTACAGCAATTCAAAATTTATACCTTGCTTTAATGGAACCCGAATAACACTCATTAAAATTTATCTTTTTAAAAAAAATAAACATTTGCCTATAATTAATCGTATATTAAATATTAACTAAAATTTTATCGAATTATTAAGCGGAAATTAAAAAGCAGGAACTAAATACATGGACAGTGGTTTTGCTTTTTCCGGATTTTTTTATAACTATCGAAATGTTGTTACTTCTTATACTTTAATAAAAATGTCAATATATGGTATAATATTTTTAAATTAAATCGTCCTTATAATCTTAGTAAAGTTGTCAAAATAAGTTGAGCAAATTATGGATAAATTCTATAATTGAGTTCTCCTATTTTAGGGTGATATGCAATTCGATGTTCGCATATTTGATCTTTGTCTACTTTGATGCCTTTTTGA